>VMHT01043163.1_pt1 | contig 17627 bp, 23 predicted proteins | sample 4693611 | NCBI WGS metagenome assembly VMHT01 (sample SAMN12280063, study PRJNA550983) | marine metagenome | isolation source: seawater sampled from same location over 5 years 0.02-0.2 micron viral filtrate | place: USA: collected off the coast of southern California halfway between the port... ...
GTTACTGGAAAAGACGCTTTAACTATTCCTATGCCTTATGGGTACAATGTTTTACATTATGTAGGACACAAAGCAGCTAAAGTAGCTAAAGGAGGATATTTAGGATCAGATCAAATTCCGGGTACTCAAAATCCAGCTTCAGCAATATGGGACATTGGCGAAGCAACTATGGCAGCGTTTAATCCAATTGGAGGTTCTACTAGTGTAGCAAGAGCCATGACTCCAGACGTAGCTGATGTTGTTGTAGATTTAGCGTCTAACACAGATTGGAAAGGCGATAAAATTATGCCCGAAGCAAGTCCATTTGAAGCATACCCTAAACCAGATTCACAACAACATTGGTCAACAGTAAATCCTTGGATAAAAGATTTAACTACGTCTTTAAATTCTATAACAGGAGGCAACACAATTGAATCTGGATTTGTTGACGTTTCTCCAGAAACAGTAGAAACGATTTTGTCGCAGTTTACTGGAGGAGCAGGAAACACTATTATTCGTTTAACAGATTTAGTAAGACCAGATACTTGGAAAGACGGAGTACCCGAAGGTAACGATTGGCCTGTTGTGCGAAGATTTGTAGCAGCACCTAACAGTTTTTACGGATTAGAAAAATACAAGAAAGTGCGAGAGCTTTCAGAAAGAGCAGTTGCAGTACATAAAATGTACGTACAAGAAAGACGTAGAGATTTAGCCAGCGAATTTAAAAGCAAAAACGAAGCTTTGTTTAAAATAAACCCAAGGGTCAAAGCTACTAACTCTAAAATAAGAAGCATCAATAAAAGTATGCGACAAGTTTCAGCTTCACAAGCTTTGTCAAACGAAGAAAAGGCAATTAAGTTGTCTAAATTAAAAATAGAAAAAAACAACGCTATGAAAACTACATACAGCAAATTCATAGAATTGTTTGAAGCAGAATAAAGGTTGCGAGAGGTTTCTCATGGACGTAGAAAAAATACAAAACTACTCGGAGCAATCTAGGTACGATATGCCTAGTAGGAAAAGCGTTTTAGATATTGAAACCTTTAAATCTAGATTAAGGTTAGAAGAGGGAAAAGGCAAAGAAGGTAGGCCGGGGTATTCTTATCGTGATACTGCCGGACATTTAACTATTGGGTTTGGGCACAAGATCGTGCCGGGGGATGAAAAGATTTTACCGAAAGGGGCGATAGCGGGGAGAACAGCTTTGACAGATAAGCAGATGGAAAATTTGCTAACTAGAGATGTTGGAGCAAAACTAGAATTAGCTAACAAACTTTTTCCTAAATTTAACAGCTACAATACTGAATTGAAGGGAGCAATATTTGACGGCATATATAGAGGAGATTTGTCTGGAAGTCCAAACACCATAGGATTAATCAACGAAGGCAAATTCGCCTTGGCAGCCAAAGAATATTTAGATCACGATGGATACCGAGAATCACTAGAAGAGGATACTGGCATCCACGAACGAATGGAAAGAAACGCCGCTATATTCAAAAAACAGCAGTTTTTGAGGCGTAAAAAATAATTTAAAAAAATTTGTTGACATGAAAACGCCTTGTGATATTCTCATTTGCACATGGCCAAGAGCGTCACAATTACCTTTGAGATTCCGCTTGATTTGCGGAACCGAATCCTTGAGCAATCCAAGTCTACGGGCATTCGGCTAAAGCAAAATTACCAAAACATTTTCCTCAATGGGTGCGAGTCCACAACCAAGGAGCCAACTGGAGACAAGGTTCTTGAATTTGTGGAAGAAGCTACACGGGCCTGACCTTATTGAAGAACACAAATTTCACCCTGACCGCAAATGGAGATTTGATTTTGCTGACCTTGACACAAAAATTGCAATCGAGATTGAAGGAGGCATCTGGAACCAGAGCCGACATACTCGACCAGCAGGGTTTATCAAGGACTGCGAAAAATACAATACTGGCACTATGTTGGGTTGGAGAATATTCCGTTTACCCGGAGTTTGGATCAACCTCGAAACACTAGAAAAAATAAAAGAGTACATAGAATGCCAGAGAAACACGCAAAGCACTCACCAAGCCAACTAAAATATAAATCCTTCTGTCCTAACTGGGACAACGATAAAGATCAACCAACTTTTGCCGCCGATCTAGGCACTAAACTCCATTTTGGAATGGAGCAATATGTTGAGTATTTAATTGGCGATATTAAGGAGTTTGATTTACACGCCTATCCTGCCGAAGAACAAGCACTACTAGCTTGGTGCATGAAAATCGTAGAACCGTATGTTCGTCAGGCAGAGGAAACACACGTAGAATGTGAAGTCCATATTCCAGAAGTAACTTGGGGAACGTGTGATCTTATTTTAAGAACTGGCAGTCACCTGACTATGATGGATTATAAATTTGGTCAAGGCATCATCGACCATCCATCTGTAAATTACCAAGCCAGAGCATATGCACTTGGAGCAGTACACGAGTTTGAAGACATAGAAACCGTAGAGTTTCACTTCCTTATTCCTAAACGTGATGAACACCCTCAACACTCTTGGGAGGCAAGAGAGATATTTTTATGGTTTGATGAGTTTGATGAAATAGTTCAAAAAGCAGACGACCCAAACGCTTTAAATAATCCATCATTAGACACTTGTGTTTATTGTGGGAATAAAGCGACTTGTCCGAATGTTATGAGTACAGCAGTTGAAGTAGCTAATAGATATGAAGGTTTGCCCCTTCCAGTTGAACCTAATTTAAATGCCCTGACTTCCCCGGAGGACATGGGACGTGCCTTACAGATTGCTGCCGTGATGGAACGGTTTAGTCGCAGCGTAAAAGCAAGAGCGTTAGAAATGGCATTGGATGGCGAACAGATTCCCGGTTACGAATTAAAGGTCAGAAAAGGGGCGAGGAAAGTAGACGATTTATTGGCAGCGTTCGCAGCGTTAAGCCCGAACGTATTACAACTGGAGGATTTTCTTCCTGCTTGTAAAATTTCAATTACTGAATTGGAACGTGCCGTTAAGGATGTTGCTCCAAGAGGAGAGAAACAAAAATTTGCTGATGCGGTTTTAGGCGACCTAGCGAGTGCTGGGATTGTCTCGCAGAGCAATGAAATCCCATATTTGGGTAAAACAAAATAAACATATAGACGTGTCAAAAAATAAAACTGACAAACCAGAAAAGGAAACGACTGAGATAATGGAAGCTCCCGCTATGCCGGTAGCCTCAGTCGAGATTGCTAACAGTAGTGTCAGCGGAGAAATCTGCCGGACTGATCTGCAAGTGCCAACACTTAAACTGGCTCAAAAAGTCGGGGATTTGGGGGAGGTATTTCCTCCGGGTAGCTTTGTGCTACAAAACGAATTCTCGTTAAGTGAAGGAGACGCACCGATCAAGCTAACTGTCGGTCATTGGAACAAGTACTACTTGGAAAACCTCGAATACGGAGGCGACTCAATTCCTAGACAAGCTAAAGACTTGAGGGAAGTTGCTGAGTTGGGAGGCACAACCGAGTGGTTGGACAACAAACCTCCGACATGGGTTCCAGTTGGAGTAGCAACGTGCGTAATTGAAGGCGAAGACGAAGCTTTCTTTCCGTTTGATTACAACGGCAAATGGTACGCAATGGCGTTGTGGACAATGCGGAACACCGCATACAAACGTGCCGGAAGGGTTATTATGACTGCCGCCGCATACAACCTCAAACGAGGTCTGGAATACGGCTCATGGCAGCTAACCAGTAAGCTGGAAACCTTGGGTAAAAACAAGGTGTACGTTCCACAACTCCATAGAGGAGAAACAAACGACGACGAATTCGCAGAGTGGGTTCGTCAGTTGGTTCGATGAGTTAATTAGGTTTGAGGTTCATGCTGCTATTAAGATGCAGACAGGTTATCTTCTTTGGTTGGTTGTTCCTGCATTGACCGCCTCATTCCTAATTAGAATTTAGTAGTTAATATCTCAAGGAGTTTTTGGGAGCTACTAAACCCCGGCCTTGGTTCTGTTAACGGTTTCCGAGGTCGGGGATGTTTCTCTAATATATAAACTAAAACAAAATGGCTACTGCAATAGATTTTGAAACTTACTACGACAAAGATTACTCAATTAAAAATTTAGGTAATCAAGGGTACGTAGCACATAAAGACTTTGATCCCTACATGGTTTCTCTCGTTAATTCTGAGAGGGGAATTAAGTACGTAGGTCATCCGAAACACGCCCCTTGGGATAAGCTGCCGGACGTGCCGCACTTTGTAGCGCATAACGCCGGATTTGATTCCACGGTATTCCAAGGAGCGCAACGAAAGGGCTACATACCTGACAGATTTGCCCCTAAATGGGACTGTACTGCCAACCTATCTGTATATATCCAAGCACCTAGATCGTTAGCTGGAGTCTCGGAGCAGATGTTTGGAATCAAACCGAACAAAACGATCCGCGACGAAATGAAAGGTAGGACATTGTCTGTCTTATCAGAGAGCGCAGAAGCCGATTTAAAACAATACGCACTTGACGATTCTAATTTGTGTCTCCGAGTTTGGGACACATATAGGAATTACTGGCCGAAAGAGGAAAGAGTAATTGCCAGACACACAATGGAGAGTGGTCAACGGGGCGTAGCAGTTAACCTCCAGTATCTATGGAAAGGATTGCAGGACTTAAAAGAACGCAAATATGAAGCCGAGAAACTGATCCCTTGGTCATCGGACAGTCCTCCTACGTCAGCGATCTGTTTGAAGGAGTACTGTAAGAACGAAGGAATCCGCGCACCGAAAAGCACAGCAGTAGGCAACGAGGATTGCGAAAAATGGGAAGCGGAGTTTTCGGATCGTTATCCAGTAGTTCAAGCGTTGAGAGATTGGAGAAGTGCTAACCGGCTTGTCCGATTGCTGGAACTTATCGCTGAACGTCAGAACGGGACAAACAGCTTAATTGAACCCGGACTTCTCCCCTTTAATCTAAAATACTTTGGAGCAACGCTAACTGGACGTTGGAGTGGTGATGCCAAAATTAACTTACAGAACATACCTCGCGGGGAAACTTTCGGAGTTGACGTGCGAAAGATGTTCGTGCCGAGAAATGGTAAGAAATTTATCATAGCTGATCTAGCGCAGATTGAACCTCGTTGTTTAGCTTGGACGTGTGGAGATACTCAACTACTTGACTACGTTAAGCAGGGTAAAGACATATACGAAGCTCATGCTTTATCTACAATGGGAGTTAAGCGAGTCACTAAACAGGCTAGGCAACTGGCTAAAATACGTGTGCTTGGATTGGGATATGGTTGCGGAGCTAATAAGTTTGCTAAAATTGCTGAGAATTGGGGCATTGAAATGTCCTTAACAGAAGCAAAGAAGGTTGTAAGGAATTACAGAAAAGACAACCGATCCATATTGGACTTCTGGGCTAAATGTGAGGAGGATTTTGTAGCAAACGTAGGACAAGATCATAGGTATCGACTGCCTAGCGGCAGATGGATCACCTATTTTAATGTGTTTAGCCAAGAGAAACTTGGATGGGGCGAAAACTACATTAACCATTTGGCAGCTATAACTAGAGGAGCCAAACCCCGGTCATTTTACGGGGGTAAGATTTGTGAGAACATTATCCAAGCTACTGCCAGAGATGTTTTTGCAGACGCATATTTTAGAATACTGAAATCCGGGTTTAACATAATCTGGACAGTACATGACGAATTTATTGTCGAGGTCGATGAAAACGACTCATCTGCAAGGGAAGAAATCGAGAGATTAATGTCGATAACCCCCGAGTGGCTTGAAGGTTGTCCCATCGGAGCCGAGGCAATAGAAGCAAAACACTACACAAAATGAAAAACGATAATAGGAAGTACGTTAGTCTTCTTGAGCCGGAGGGTAAATACCTTCGCTTAAAAAGAGTAATGGATAGCGACCCGTTTTTGTTCCGAGGGTTAACTGAGGAACGTGAAACGAGGTTTAAACGATGGCTACCGTCCAACACGCACGTATATGAGGCGTTTGTAGACTATGCCAGAGAGCTAAAATACGCCAATCGCCGCAATTACTACTCTGCACGGGCGATTTGGGAACGGTTACGTTGGGATACAATGGTACACGACAAATTCGGAGGTGATACAAAACTATCTGATGTAAATATGCCGTTTGTATCATGGCTATCTATGGCAGCAGAATCCGATCTGCGCGGGATGTTCAAGAAAAGACTAAAAAGGGAGGACACCCTGTGAAGGCATCTACGTCAATTAACGGAAATGTTGTGTTGGTCAATCTGCCAGAAGGCGCAAGGAACTGGACTAAATTAGACAGTCCAAGTGAGACTGAAAACAGCAAAAACTCAGTACGACAGGATAGTGAACATAAAGCGTTAACTCCTCGAATTATTAAAAAGAAAGTTGTTAAATATTAATGAGCAATTACACACGAGGAGAACGTCGGACGCTTGAAGCAGTTAAAAAGTTGGATCTAAACCCCTGCCCGGATTCGGGAGAAGGCGTGCATAGTTGGATATGGCACGTAGCTTCCACGTATTATGCGGCTGGAGTAGGTATGGAAGAGGCGAAGGACTATTGTGAACTTCATGCCTCTCGTGCCTTACAACCTAACGAAGTAGAAAACGCATTCATTAGTCTCCAAAACAGGAGCAACATTGAACGCAATAGGTGGCCTAAAAAGTCAGCCTATTTAACGGGCGTTGCAATTGAAGAAGCAAAACGTGAAGCGGGATTAGCGGCTGAAATAATCGGTTGCTTAAACTCAGGAGGTCTGAGCGAAATAGAAACGCACAGAATTCTTGAGCGACTCTATCCAGACAACCCCCTAATATGTTGCGGTAAGACAACTTGGTTAACTCAAACAAAGCCTTTGTCGGAATTTACGGCAAAGTACTTATCCGAGTGCCAATTTATCGTGCCTAATCCTATGAGCAGCGCAACTGGGACAACCCAAGCAGGGAAGCCAAGTAATCGCAGCTTACAAAACACCGGGCCGAGACAATATCTTGTCGTGGAGTTCGATGAAGGATCGCACGAGGATCATGCCGCGCTTCTACAATGCCTTGATGGGTATGAAGACTGCCGACTATGCCTAGCACTAACGTCTGGGAACAAATCGCTACATGGATGGTTTGACGTGCGTAGTTTCGATGAGGAACGTGCCAAAACATTCTTCAAGAAAGCTCTCATGCTCGGCGCGGATCGTGCCACATGGACGAGATCGCAGTTGGTCAGGATGCCGAACGGCACTAGAGTCATCAAATCTACTGACCAAGGAGTTCTAACAAGCAAACAAACAGTACTACATTACCATGTTTAAACTTGTTGAACTTGACCACAGAATACCGTTGCCGGTCTGGTACTATCCGCATAGTGAAAAGTACTATGTCCAAAACGATATGAGGGAATACATTCCGTACAGTAAATCCACTCTAAAACTTATCCTACGTAAATGGGGAATGAGTACACGCGCTCAAGACGATGAGCCATTGTCGGAAGTGGACGAACTGTTCGCAGATGTTTCGTACAATAAAACGGTGTCGTTTGCCGGACGTTTAGCCGGGGCCAGAACTGGTTGCTACTGGATAAATGGCAAACGCATACTCGTAACGCAAAGTCCAAACGTAATAGCCGCAAAACCAAACGGGGAATTCCCTATGATACAATCCGTAATAGATCAACTATTCAATTGTGACATAGATCAAAGACCCTACATATATGGTTGGCTTAAAAAAGGACGGCAAGCGTTAGTCCAAGCAGACCCTTTACCGGGACAAGCTCTCATCCTAGCAGGGCCGAGAAACGCCGGTAAAAATCTGTTTCAAGACCTAGTAACTGAAATTCTAGGTGGACGTGCCGAAAAACCATACCGCTACATGATCGGGAAAACCGAATTCAATAGCGACTTGTTTGGTGCGGAACATTTGTGTATCGCAGATGAAGTGCCGTTCCATGATATGGCTTCACGCCGAGTGTTTGGATCTAAAATAAAAGATATGTGCGTCAACTCCCTGCAGAGTTGTCACGGCAAACACAAGGAAGCGTTAGCCCTTGTCCCGTTGTGGAGATTGTCGGTGAGTGTGAATGACGAGCCAGAAAACCTTGTCATGTTGCCCCCACTAGACGATTCCATCGCTGACAAACTCATCATGGTGCGCGTGGATTGTGCGAAAATGCCTATGTCTACTGATACTCCAGCGGGAAGGAGGAAGTTTTGGGATGCCGTATGTGCCGAACTGCCTTACTTTGTTAATTTTTTGGATGATTATGAGATTCCAGAAGATATGAAGGATTCCCGGTTTGGTATTAAGGCATTCCAGCATCCAGCACTCGTAGAAGTACTCCAAGATATGTCTCACGAGGTTAGACTGCTTGAGTTGATGGATACAATTGTCGTGCCGAGTAGTGGAAGTTGGAAGGGTACGAAGGAAGAGTTGGAAACGGCACTTCTTGAAGACCCGACTTACAAGCGACAAGTTGAACGGCTATTGTACTATCCAACTGCTCTCCAGACATACTTGCGGAGGTTGGCCAAGACGAGGCCGGAGCGCGTTAGGAATTATAGGTCGCACGGCACGTACAAGTGGGAAATCCACTCAAAATAACTCCAATGGTACTGTCAATACTGTCAGTTTTGAACTTTCACAAAAAAAGTTGAGAACATGGTGGATAGGTAGCGTGGTTTTTTTCCCACAAACCTTGAAACTGACGACATTGACAGTACCATATTGGATAAACTGGCATTTTTGACATGAAAAATAGCAAAATAAGCATTAAACTAAAAATCCCATGCGCGAACTACTAAATACGTTGTTTTTGGCACTAGATGAGGTTGCCAAAATAGGATGCAACAAAAGCATTCGGATAATTGAGAACGCCATTAAACAGGCACAAACCATAGAAAAAGAACATGACAGATCAAGAGATAAGGAACAGAGCGGTAACTGATTTTGTTGCCGAAGGGACGGCGAAATTCAACGCCGGTATTCAAGAACACAATCCCAATGGGGATAAAGGGCTGGATCGAATGAGCAAAGCACAGAAACTTAAAGCAGTAAAAGAAGAGATACTGGATTTGTGGTTTTATGTCACAGCTTTGGAAATCGAGGTAGAACGAGATGCAAATAAAGAAGACAATGCCTAGAACATACAGTAGGAAATATCTAGATTTGGATGTAAATAAATCCGATCTAGACAAGAAGTTTAAGAAGTTTGCTAGAAGGCACGGGCTTAAACCTAATGAGGTAGGTCACCATGAGAGCCGCACAATGGCTTATAAGGTTGATTTCCCACATAAAGCAGCTAGGACAGCCGAAGTGAGGAAACGATACGGCAATCCTGACTATGTTAGGCGCAAGTATTGTGAGTTGTTGCACGAGGTTTCTGGTTGGCAAGCAACATGAAACAGCGAACGATAGCGGAAACTACGAGTGAGTTCTACGGGGTTGATCTGGATGAAATGAAAAGTCCTGACCAGCATCGTAGAGTGGTTTGGCCTCGTAATGTGTGTATGTATCTAGCTGCCGATCTCAAAATTAAAAAAAGCGAGATAGGTAGGTTCTGGAACCGGGATCGAACAATCGTGTATAACGCATTGAAAAAAGTCAGCCAAGAGATTGAAACAAATAAATCTAAATTAAATGAGGTGAGAGAAATTGTCAGCTTGTTGAAGAAAAGACTGTGATTCCAACACGAGAGGTTTCTCGGTAGCGAGAGGTTTCTGGTATGCAAAACGCCCCCGTGAAAGCATCAAACACGAGGGCGTTTTTATTTTTGTTCCCCTTAACCACAAAAAGAACGCGCCCATTTTAAGGACGCGCTCCCTGCTGTCAACTATTTTAGTTAATTTTATGAGGCGTTGTCCTCCTCAATCGGCCAAACTCCGTCAAACTCAAAAGACCCCAGTTGCTTGAATCTTTTGTGTTCTTGTTTTAAATAAGTGACAACACCGGAAACACCAGAGAAGCAATCCATGTCCTTGAGTCGGACAATTGAATTGCGTGTTGTCCCTTCGTATTTTGTCACCAGTTTGGCGTGTGTGGTATGTCTTGGCGGTTTCATCAGAATCCGTATTCCTTTTGCCCTGTTAGGTCATCTTCATCCCACATTCGGACGAGTTCGTCAAACTCTGCTAGCATGAGTCCAGACAGGGCCAAGCAGTCGGCATATTTAAAACCGTACCGACAGCGCAGCTTGTGGCAAGCGTTCCCTAACAGGACACCTTGGCCGCCCTGTGCGTAAAAATACACTTGCGTTTTTAGCGTTGCGATATCCTCTTTAATTTTTATTGGCATTAGCTTTGTTAATTTGCAGACATTCGTTTTGAATAACCGGATGCCATATTTCAGATATTTTGGAGAACGGTTCGTAATTTTCCCGCGCCCATTTTTTATACGCCTTAATTTCATCAGAGTTTAACTCCTTGAATCCGGGGTACTCTTTTGGCAGCCCTATTGTTTCGTTATCTAGATACATTATTTTTTCCTTTCGTTTTTATATCATCCCAAACCAACTGGCCGCAATCATCGCGACAAACCACAGCAGGAATAGGTAACCCAACACTATTATCGTTTTATCTTTGTTTATTTTTTAACCTTTCGTCTATCATTCTTTTTCTTGTACCGTGCGCTGGAAACCCAACGACGAAATCTCTGTTCTTATACCAACATAACCGACAATTACTGCACGAGATATTTTTGTTGTATGTCGCCGGACAAATAGACACTTTAATCCCACCGGGAGTTCTCATGTCTAATTTTTGCGTTGACGGCACAGTCACGGTTACCGGCGCGATCCCGAGAGAGCTTTTGCGGTCGGCATCTTTCAAGCTGTCTGCTGACAGATTAATCGTGAATCTCGTGTGTTCATTCACCCAGTTAATTATATTTTTATTTGAGTGTGTCAATGGTTTGTGTGTGTACGTGAAGCCCCGAGAGCTTCCGTTTACGTTCGCGAGGGTTTTCACTTTCGCGTGGTCAATGGCCCCGTTTTCTCCGGGTAAGTCTCCAACTACGGCGTACCGCCAAAGTTTGTTTTCGGGTATCCAGTTTAATTTCTCCACCAGTTGACCGAATGATAGCGAGACGTTTCGCCAATGGATTGAAACCGCCCCGTGTTCCCCGTAGCAGCCGCGCCCCTTTAACGGGCAAGCGTCCGGGCAAGTGATCCTGTCGGAGTACACCGCCGGGATCGGCCCGAGCTTCCGGTTTGCGCTTTCGTGTATATATTTAAATTTCATATTAAAAAAAGGACGGCAGCCTTGCGACTGCCGCCCCGTTCCCTTGTTCCTCCTAGTTGGACATTGGCTCAACGCCAGCGACTACGTCCAACACTTTGTGCAGGTTTTGAGTTCGCCCACACATATCAACGGGAGCCAGCTTTTTGTGTCTCTCCGTTACAGCGTTAAATAGATTCCAGAGCTTGCCCTCCGTTGAATGCGCAACGGCTGGATTTTTGTATTCCTCGACAATGTCAATTACTTGGTTGCCCGTGATCGCCTTGCCGCGCAATAGCTCGATAACCGTGTCAGATATTTTTTCGGTTGATAGCTCAACGCGCTTGTATTTGTTGATTCTCCGGCTTTGAAAATCGAACGCCGCGCCCATTTTTGAGACGGCCCCGTAAATCATGCCGGGAAGGTTTGCCATGATGTTTTTTGTGTGTCGGTGTTTGCACATGATCTCACCACTAAAGGCCAAATTATCGCAGACAAAAACATGGCTGCCGATGCAAAGCCCGGAGGCAAATGATTTGTCCATGCTATTTCGCAAGCCTAGAATCTTGTTGAATTCTGGATCGTCAGGCCCGAGCGCGTCGTGATTTTTCAGCGACATAACACCAAAAAATTTTGCACCGTCTGGCGTGATTCCATACTCTTGTTCGTCTACCGCGAAACCGTGATGCTCCAGAGCCATGACCGTTTGCCCTACCAGTTCCTCGTGTGGAATTGGAAAGTGACCGCGCCCGTTTTCGTTTATTGACGGCTCCGGTGTTGGGTAATTTTTGATATCTTCCCTTAAACATGACTGCGCTCCTTTGTGCAACATTAAACCTAAAGCCATTTTAAAATCCTCCTTTCGACATGGTGAATGGTGATTGACTTGTGCGGTTTAGTGGCCGCGCCGGTTGTCCGTATCTGCCTCCGCTGAACGGGTAACGCACCCTTTCTGCTATTTCGTCAATGATTTGGTAAACATCGCTATTTGATGCCAAGTCCCTGTTTACTATCGCCGTTTCGACTGCGTTGTTTATCAACACGTCCAAAAAGGCCCGTTTTTCTGTTTGTTGTTTTTCCATAATAAAGCCCCGTTTTTGTTGGGGCAAAACGAGGAAACAACACTTTCAAATTTATTTCAAATGTTTTTTGTCTTTTTTTTCAGTTAATTTTTGCAAGTATTCAACCACATGGCAGCGAAAAAAAAGCACGGAGGACACAACAAAACCCCAAAACACAAAGTTGATGCAGTAGTTGACGGGCTGAAGCAGGGCAAAGGCATTAACCAGCTTGCCGTTGATAATGATCTTGGTCGAACAACGGTTGCCTTGATACGTGAAAAAAACCGCGACGTTGTCCCAAATTGGAGACGCAACACCGCGAATTCAATGATGGAACTCGCGACAGAGCTTGTGGATCATTTAAAAGACACCTACCAAGACCTACCGCCCCAAAGTAAACCGATCTTGTTAGGCATTTTATCCGACAAAATACGCGACTTGACCAGCGAAGGCGGCTCCGTTGTGCAGCATCAGCACGTGCATATTAATCACAACGACTTAAACGCGCTTATGTCCGGCAAAAAAGGCACGTAATCCGCGAGACTTCTCTTGTGCGTTGCGCGTGTTGCGTGTGTGCGTGGTACGTGCCGTAAATTTTACAATTTCGGACATTAAATGTTATATTTCGTTCGTTTGGCGGCGAAGCCGCTGCGCGTGCGCGTTACGGGCGGGGGGGATGCGAGCGCGTGCGCGAGGAATACACCACTAATGGATTTACGTTTAAAATTTTTTTTGACAAAAAGGGCGTGACTCAGTAGATTTTGGGCGTAGTCTTTAAGGCATGGCGATGAGTCGTGCTGAACAAGTCGAAGCTTTTACTAACGACGTAGATATGCTGGTTCGTCGTTATTGTTTGGAGTTTGATTTGGGATATGTAGACATGGCTGGCGTTTTACAAGAAGCTCAGTTTTTTCTATTACTTGAAGCTGCCGGACTTCTAGAAGAAGAAGACGAAGATTAAGCATTTTAATTATGGCTTTTACGCCGACTCCGCATCCTGTTTTAGCGATACCCTCTAAAGAGAGGATGCTAGAATTTAAAAAAAGAGGGAAAAAGGGACTGGATGAACTTGCTGAACTTTTGAAAAAAAGGGAGGAGTTAATTCGGCTAGAAAAAAACGACCCTTATCGCTATGGATTTGAACCCCCTAATTGGAAAGACGCTGATCGGCTATGGTCTGAGGCATCTGAGCTACTTATCCAAGGGGGGAATAGAGCGGGTAAATCTGAGTATGCGGCTAAACGGGTTGTCCAAGCGTTGACTAGTAAAAAGAACGCTAAAGTGTGGGTTCTTGGAATGACCGCGCAATCTTCTGTGCGAGATCAGCAACCTCTGGTTTATAAATATATTCCAGAAGAATGGAAAAATTTAAAGAAGACAAAAGTTCAAAATGTAAGCTATAGCCAAAAAAACGGATTTACTGAAAACACGTTTGTTCTTCCTAATGGATCGCAATGTTGGTTTATGAATTATAGCCAAGAAATGCGAGTTATTGAGGGCGGCGAAGTGGACATGATTTGGGCAGACGAATTAGTGCCATTGCCTTGGATTGAGACGCTACGTTATCGGCTAGTTACCAGAAGCGGAAAATTAATTGTCACATTTACTCCTGTTGATGGGTACACGCCGACAGTTAAAGAGTACGTTAACGGCATGAAAATCCTAGAAACCCGCGACAGCCCATTACTTCCAGATGCGGTTAATGTCGCTGGATGCCCAGTTGGGGAAATGCCGTACACAGCAAAGGGCCGAAAAGAGAACAGCCGGATTATTTGGTTTTTTACAGCAATGAATCCGTATAACCCTATTGCTGAAATGGAGAAGACTCTTCAAGGCGAAACATCTATACAGATTAAGCTGCGAGCGTATGGTTTTGCCCAGAACTTAACCGGAAACCAGTTTCCTAAATTTTGCCACGTTCATATTTTGGAGGCTAAAGACATTCCCAAAGAAGGCACGAACTACATTGCGGTTGATCCAGCTTGGAGTAGAAATTGGTTTATGGTTTGGTTGCGGGTAGACTCTAAAGGCAGAAAGTACATTTACAGAGAATGGCCAGATCGGAAATCTTTTGGAGAATGGGCTATTCCCGGCGAAAAACCAGACGGGTCTATTGGGCCAGCACAAAGCGTTGGTGGAGGCAGGGGAGTGGAAGAGATAAAAGACATAATAGAGTCTTTGGAAAATGGGGAAGAAATTGAAGAGAGATACATAGACCCTCGCGCTGGAGCTACCCAAGCGGCAGGAAGAGAAGGAGGTACGAGCATAATAGACTTGCTTGAAGAAGGAGATAATCCTATGTACTTTCGGCAAGCGGCTGGCATATCAATTGCCAACGGGCTGACTATCGTTAACGATTGGTTGAACTACGATCAAAACGAGCCGGTTACAGTTTTAAACGAACCGAATATGTATGTGAGTGAAGAGTGTGGAAACATTATTTACTCTTTGCAGGAATGGACTAACAGAGATGGTGATAAAGGGGCTAGTAAAGACCCTATTGACTGTTTAAGGTATTTGGCAGTTATGGAACCTATATTTGTATCAGATAGTACGTTCAAAGCGTCAGTAGTACAAGGATATTAAATGGAACAGAGTAACGACAAGTTAGTTGAACGGCAGGATTGGCCCGACGTACCAGAACTAACAAAAGAATATATAAGAAGTCTTCACGATGGATACTCGCTAACTAAAGTATCGGAAGCCGATAATGTTCGTTTGACTAAATGGGACGGGCAGAGCGATGACGGCAAAAAACATAGTGAGAATTTAAACGAAGGAAAACAGGCATTTCCGTGGGAAGGCGCGAGTGATACCCGGATTCCTTTGGCCGATTCTATAATCAACGATTGCGTAGACGTGTTGACTACTGCGGCAAGTAGGGCAACGCTAAAAGTTGCGGCTACTGAAGTTGGAGACATTGAACAAGCCGCAGTTGCCAACAAGATGATGCATTGGCAACTAGACACTAAACTCTACCACACAATAAATCGTGAGGCTGAGTTGTTGGCCCAGCACGGACTTCAATACGGTTGGAGTGCGTTGTTTGTAGGTTGGGAACAAAAAGTTGCGCTTAAACAAGTTCCAATTACGATGGAACAAATTGCGGAGATGTTGGAGCAATTGCCGCAAGACGATCCATTAAGGGATTTTCCAGATTTAATTGCCAATCCAGATACAGAGGACGAGGCAGTTGCAATAGTTAAAGCCCAATATCCAGATGCTACGGATAAAGAGGCTAGAGATGCCGTTAAGGATTTGCGTGAAACTGGTCAGACGAACGTGCCGAGAGCATATTTGGCAGTTAACCAACCTTCGCTTGTGGCACTAAAACCTTGGGAAGATATTACTTTTCCTCCAGAAACTACCGATTTGCAGTCGGCTAGGGTAGTATTTAGGCGTGTTTTCTTAACTGAAGCCGAACTTCGGGCTAACGTGGTTAATGACGATTGGAACGAGGAATGGGTTGAAAAAATTATCCATACGGCTGGAAGGTCGGTTGAGTTTTTTGATTTTTCACAAAGCGTTACAAACATTTCGTTAAACGATACTGTTACTAGGCAGGACAATTTAATTGAAATAGTATACGCATACACGAGGCAAATTACTGATGACAACATACCCGGTATTTATTGTACTATTTTCAGCCCTTTATACACAACAGACGATAGCGGCAACCATATCTTCGCGAAACATGATCTACTGGATTATGCTCATTGCCGTTATCCTTTTATTGAGTTTCGTAGGGAGAGGCTCAAAAGACGAGTAATGGAATCTAGGGGTGTGCCTGAGATTTGCGAAACTTGGCAGAATGAAATAAAGACTCAAAGAGATTCTATATTTGATTCAACTAGTTTTGAAACCTTGCCGCCAATCATGGTGAATAAGCGGATAGGTTTGGCTAATAAAGTTGGCCCAGCAGTTCAGCTTCCAGTTACTAAACCCGGGGATTATGAGTTTATGAAGCCGCCGCCCCGAACACCTAATACGGCTTTAAACCTTATAGAATTGGTAGAAAGGCAAGCCGATAGTTATTTTGGCAGGGCTAACCCAAGCGTCCCTCCTGTGCAGACGCAATTGAAGCAGCAGCGCATGGTGAATAACTGGTTAACAACTTGGACTGAGGCGTACCAGCAGATGTTTGCTTTGTGCCTTCAGTATCTATCTCCAGAAGAAATTAATCGCATTACTGGGTCTGGAGTTATTCCAGAATCAGATATGATGCAATTTGATTTTGTTCTTAAATTTGATGTTCGTGAAATGGACACGGAATATGTGGACAAGAAACTTGCCGCAATTAGTCAGTATATCGTGCCGCAAGATGTGGGAGGCGTTTTAGACAGAAACAAACTGATCGGAATGCTTACTAAAGCGATAAGTCCAGATATTGCTGACGAGCTTATTATCGACCAAACTACAGCAAGTCAAAAAATGTATAATGACGTTAAAGGCGAGATTGGAATGATGATGCTTGGAAACGAGGCTACTTATGTTGAAAATGACCCTTCTGCAAAAACTAAACTACAGTATGCTCAAGACATTCTTTCGAGGAACCCGAAGGCACAATCGGCCCTACAAGGAGATGAGGTCTTTCAAAAGCTGTTTGAAAACTACTCGAAAAATCTACAAATGTCGGTTATGCAGCAAGAAAACAAGACTATCGGTCGAATTGGAGTTAGTCAGTTAACTTAATGGACAATTTATCCCCATACACTTTTGAGAAAAGTCCATTGTGGGACGACATTATTGGTAGGCTAACTGTTACAATTGAGTCAGAAATTAGCGAAGCTATGGCTCAAGCGGTTACTTCAGAAGTTAGATCGCATCAATGTGGTCGGGCTGAAGCGTTAATGGACTTTAAAAATACTTTGGAACACTTGCGAAATTCTGCAAAAAAATAGCCTTGACAGTATGGGCTAAATCCTTACATTTTGATTTTTGGTTTCTATGTATCCATTAAAAACATTGTTTGCCTAACTTGCAGGGCATGAAACTAGCATGAGTGAAAACATTGTAGAGGGAGAAAGCAGCACTCCCCAATCGACGGAAGCTGCAAAAAGTAACGTCGGTATCCTAGATACTGACGGGTTGGCAGACCAACTGGAAATGTTGTTTGGCGAGCCTAACGAGTCTACTGCGGAAAGTGTAGAAAAAGAAGAATCGCCCTCTATTGAGGAGCCGACTGAGGAGGTTGGTTCTGAAGAGGTAGCTGAAATTGATCTTTCTCAAGTTAAAGAACCTTCTACGGAGGCTGACTTGGCCGGAGAAGAGGAGGTCGAAGAAGTTAGAGAAGAATCCCCTCATAAGGGTCTTTTAAAACGGATCGACAAACTCACCGCCAAAAGAAAAGAAGCCGAAGGCAAGGTAGATAGTTTGGAGGACGAAGTTGGTCTTCTCCGAAAACAGTTGGAGGAAAA
>VMHT01021036.1_pt1 | contig 17626 bp, 2 predicted proteins | sample 4693611 | NCBI WGS metagenome assembly VMHT01 (sample SAMN12280063, study PRJNA550983) | marine metagenome | isolation source: seawater sampled from same location over 5 years 0.02-0.2 micron viral filtrate | place: USA: collected off the coast of southern California halfway between the port... ...
CTTATTGAGGCAGAACAGGATACCACCGGACGAACTGAATACCAGCAGTCCGGTCTCTTTGCATCCGACGCTGCCGGATACGCCCGTGAGATTCGCGTAGACAATGCCTACGATGAAACAATCGACGCCGACTTTAACCTCGGCGCTCTTGACATGCCTACGGGCATTAACGTTGCTGCCCCCTTTGGTGGCGACGTCTCTCTCGACAACCGGAAGTACTCGATTGACCGTATGCGGTCTATCACTGGACTGGCCCGGACAATGAACATGGTGCAGGATCCTGCCGTCCTCGAAGACTTTTATGTAAAGTCTCGTGAAGAGTTTAGCGACTCTGGGTGGGTCCAAATGGGCCGTGGTCTTGCTGGCGTCTTGGATCCTTTCCACGACGTAACAGGAGATGCTAAAGCTGAGCTCGATGAACTCCGAGAGTTTATGCAGACTCAGCAACTTACTGACAAAGACGGGGACGTGATCCCCTATACTAACAAAGACTTCCTTGACTCTGTCCGTCGTGCCAACCCCGAAGCATCAATCATGCTAGATCGATATGGCATTACTGAAGAGAACCTCGAAGGCGTCTCCAACTTTGGTCACGCCGTTGAAGCGCTGTCTATGCAGCTCTTCGAACGAGGCAACATGGAACGCTCCATGACAGCCCGTGAACGGCTGAGCGGTGGAGAAAAGGTTATGGCCTTTGCCGAGAACCTTGGCAACATGATTGGACAGGATCCAGACATGGCTGCTGAAATTGGTATTGAGGTTGGTGGACTCATCGCTAGCGGACTTGTGTCCGGCGGTGCTGCCGTACCTGCCTACCTCGCGTGGCGTATGGCTGCTCGCGGTGGCAAGGTATTCAAAGCAGGCACAAAGGTTGTTGATGCGCAGCGAAAGCTGGATCGCATGCAACGACTTGCCCTCAAGACCGAAAAGTACAGCGACGTATTCAGCACTGCCATGAACTTCAAGCCTAGCTTGTCGTTTGGTGGTAACGTGGCTGAGTACGCCGCACGTAAGTACGGCCTCGGCCCCCTGCAGCAGAACCTTGCCTACTTCGGTGGTCAGGTTGCCGACGGTTTTGTCGGCGGCGCTGGTGCCCGGCTGTCCTCCAACATGGTCCTCCAAGAAGAAGCTATGCTTCTGTACGGAGACCAACAAGGAATTAACCTCACAAATAACATGTGGATTGAAGGTGCCATGGGTTCAGGATTCTCTGTGATCCTTGGCTCTGCCTTCAAGTTTGTTCCACGTGGTATCTCTAAAGCTATGGGCAACAACACTAAGTTGCTGTACCAAGACTTCTCCGCTGACAAGCAAGTCAAGGTGAAGAACGAAGAAGAACTTTTACAGAAGCTGTACGCCGATCCTGATACCCGTCCTGCGGGCGTATCTGCGTTCCAAGCCCAACGACAAATGCAGCAGCAAGCCTTGCTTGATCTGTCGCTTGTCACCGGTCGTAAGCTCGACCGAGGCGAAGGCTTCAAGATTACTGATATGCTTGGCAGCATTCCCACCGACGTAGGTGTGGCTGCTATTGGCCGAGCTACCCGTGGCATGGACGAAGGGTCAATGACTCTTGCTGATGTCCGTGCCCGTATCCTCCAAGACGATGACTTCCTTGAAGCCGTTGCTACAGCTAACGAAGGATTGGATCTCGCTACGATCAATCACCGATCGCAGCTCGAAATCGCTAAGCTCCGTAAGGTAGCTGCTGACGAAGGCCGTGACTTGGACTACGAAGCTGCACTTCTTGAAGGATTATCCGAAGCCGACGCTCTTGCTAAGGCTAAGGAAACTAAGATCGCCCGTGCTCGTGCTGCTGCTGAAGCTGCCGATGCGGAAGCTAAGGCTGCTCGAGAGAACCTCGACACTGATGCTGCTGCTGGAGAACGGCAAGGCAAGCGATCTGAAAAGATGAAACGACGCGCTGATAAAAAGGCCAAAGAAGAAGAGGCCGCACAGTCTAAGCTTCGAGAAGAAATCGAAGATGCTGAAGGCGACGTTGAAACTAACAAGACTGCTCGTGAGTCTCAGGCTAAAGCTAAAGAAGCTGACGCTCGGGCTGACGAAGCTAAGAAGAAAGCGGATAAAGCGCTGGATGATGCTAAGAAAGCAGATGCCGCCGCTAAGGCTAAGGCCGACAAGGCTGCTACTGAGGCGCGTGCTAAGGCTGAGGCCGAAGCAAAGGCTGCAGAAGAAGCCCGTATCCGTGCCGAAGAAGATGCTAAGAAGGTAGAAGAATCCCGTAAGGATCTTACCGAAGAAGAGCAAGCCTCTGTGGCTGCCAAAAAAGAACAGCTTGCGCAGATGGAAGCAGACGCTGAAGCCCGACAACGGCAGTCAGCCGAAGCTATCCAGCAAGCTGATGTGGCAGCCCAGCGCAAATCCCGTGCTCGTCTTGAAGCCGAAGCAGAGCAGAAAGCTCGCAGGGCTGAGCGACGTGCCAAGGAAGCTGAAGAGTTTGAAGCTAAGGTTCGTGAAGCTGACGACGCCGGTCCTGTGGACGTCGGTGAGTTCAGTGACATCCGAAGCCGTAAAGCTACTCAAGCTGATACAGCTTTCCGAGAACTGGAGTCTGACGTTAGTGTCCTTAAGGGAGACGACGGCAAGGTCCGTTCCGAAGAATTCAAGCGACGAATCGAAGGAGTTAAGTGGGACTCCGATCCTACCCTCCTTGACGACATTGCTGCTGACCTTCCTGATGGTCTTGTCGATCCTGAGCCTTACATGGCCCGGATCAAGAACCGACTCGAAGAAGCTGTCGATGACGTCACCGATGCAGACATTCGACTGGACACTCGTCTCCGCAATAGCGAAGATGCTGCCCTTGTTGAAGTCCAGCTTGAAGGCCGCAATGCTGATGTTCGTGCTAAGCACAAAGTGTTCATGAGCAAGGCTGATGGCCAAATCATTGATGACCCCTCGAAGTTCCGTGCCCCTCGTGTTCGTGCTGATGGCGAAGCTAAACAAGCTACTGCTGCTGCACGGGCCAAGGCTGCCTCGGATTCTGCTGAGTCGTCATCTCTCCAAACTAAACTTACAAAGGCCGAAGAAGAACTCAATCTCCTTCGCGCTTCCGAAGCTCGGCAAGATATCAAGCCCGAGCTTCTGGTGGAAGCGGAGTCCGACGCTAAGGTTCTTGCACTTAAGCAACAACGAGCGGACGAACTGGTAGCCACCAAGAGCAAAGATGAACTGTACACCGCAGCTAAGACCTTAAAGAAGGTTCTTGCTAAGACAGGACAGAAGCCCGACTCTGCAATCAGTGGAATGGATAAGGCCGGATTGGCTAACTTCATTGCTGAGTTTGAGATCGAGCTAGCTCGTGCCCGTCAGAAGCAAGCAGGCGATGCTCCCTCTAAGAATGCCAAGCGCATTGCAGAGCTGGAGTCTGAAGCCCGTGCCCTTCGATCGGAGCTGCATGAGCGTGGTATCTACAGCCGCGAAGCTGACATCCGTGCAGCACGCGAAGCTGAGGCCCGCCTTAAGAAACTGATGGACCGTGGGTCGCATGGCGAGAGCGAAGGTGCTCTGTCATCCGAGACCGGTACTATCTCACACGATGCTCTCCATTCTATCTTTGAGGATTCTCTCGAAGACATCGACTTGGAGTTTGCCTTCGGTGAGGCTATCGTTTCTGGTACTGATACATCTAACCTGAAATTTAATATGCAGCAAGTACTTACTCTCTTGCAGGCACGTATTGATGCTATCGACGGAGTCAGGCTGGATCCTGATGCAGCCCTGACCCCGCAGCAAGTACGCCTCCGACAGGCCAACGAGCTTAAGGCATGGCGTGCTAAGAAAGCTGCACGAGAAGCACTGGCCTACGAAGAAGCCAATGGGACGACGTTCCGTGGCACTTCCGAGAATGGTCAGCGCATCAAGACTGCTGACGAGTACGAGGCTCGGGTTATTGGCCTGCTTGCCGAACTGCTCGACAAGAGGAAGCTGAAGCGCTTCCGTGGTAAGGAGGGCAAAGAAGCCCTCAAGAATCCTAAGCTGTTGCATGATCTTGTCAAAGAAGAACTGGTTGGCCGGTTTGACGGAGACGAGCCTCGTCTTGCACACTTGGGTGACGGTACGCTGGACCATGTCCACCCGACCGTTGCTGCTCGTGCCATTGCCGATATTCTTTCTGGTACCCCTGATGGTACTAAGCAGAACAAGGCAGAGGTCACAATACCTAACGAAGAAACGGGTATGGATGAAGTCCGTACTTCACAGACCCGTAACGTAAATACTGTCTCGGCAGCGCAGCCTGCGCACGACCGAGAGATTGCTGACGTCCTTGCTCGTATGGAATACGACTACCGGATCGAAGCAATTGCTAAGCACGACTTTGATAACCCTACCTCTGTGGGACTTGAAGATGTGCTTGACTTTATTGACGGCGCTAACTTGGTCCAAGACCGAGGCCGTGTCCTGAATGCTGAGGAGCTTGAGCTCCGAGCACGATGGGTACCACCACAGCTCCGTACCGACATCGACGCTAAGCCTGAGTCTATCCGTGAAAAGATTGCTCGAGTGAAGAAAGAGATGTTGGATATGGAGGCTGCTGCCTACGACCTGATCCACGATGACTTCGGCACACGCCGAGGTGATTGGGGCATCTCTAAGGCAGACGCTAACAACCGCTGGGGCAAGACTCACTCTCTTGCTGGTGGTTTCCCTGTGGCATCCGCTATGCCTAACCCTGATGGAGGCTACTCCTTCGGTATGGCTGTGCTGGATACGCACGCTGTCAACAACCCCGGTACGCTGGCCCACACTGTGGCTGCGCTCAAGCGGGGTCAAGATAACTTTGATAGGATGAGGGAGCTGGAGACTAAGCAGTCTGCTGGCGAAGCCTTGTCCAAGAGCGAGCTTGATGAGATGTCTGCCCTTGAGGCGGACGCTGCTATGCGTAACGTTGACGGATCCCAGAACGGTGTCCGCCACGCCCACGCTATTGCTATGATGTCTCGTAGCCAAGCTGATACTGATGCCATGCACGCAGCAGTTATCGAAGCTCTCAATACGATGGACCCTGCAGAACGCGCTAAGCTCCTGCGAGACCATCCTGAATTTGGTACTGCCGAAAAGGGTAAGGACTTCTACGTCGCCTTGGCAGACATTACCAACGCTTCAATGAAGAAGCAAGGCAACAATGGCAACGCCATGGCTAAGTGGGTATCCGAGAACCTTCAGTTCGAACGTAAGGATGCTAAGAAGCCTGTGATGATTTTGCCTTACGGTGCTGGTATGAAGGCCATCAAGAATGCTGCTAAGTCAGTACTTGAGGACAAGAGTATCAAGACCGAAAGCTTGCCCGATGGAATGACTAAGGACCAACTGGCTCAGTTTATTGCTGAGCAGTGGTACGGTAGTCAGCAAAAGAACATTGACTCTCTGATTAACGTAGCTCTCGAGCTGCCTAACAGCGATGTCATGATGGCTTCCCTGATGCGTGACCGAGCTGGTGCTGATCCCTTTGCGGAGATGGCACGTAAGCTGGGCAACAAAGACTGGGATAGTCTCAGCGAAGATGCTAAGGTTGAGCTCCTCCTTGATGAGGCCGAAGACCGAGCACGCGCTGCATTGGGCACCACTGGCGAGCTTCCGGATGAAGCTGTCAATGTCCAGTTCTATTCCTTGCAGATTGAAGCACGTGCCCGTGCTATGACCCGAGCTGGAGATATGTCTCCTGAAGATGCTCTGAAGGTTGCTCGTGAAGAGTGGGCTGAAGAGATCACTCTGGTCCAGACTGGCACTAAAGAAGAAATTATTGATGCGGTTAAAAGCGGGAATCTTTCCTTCTTCGAGCGCACAATTAGAACCCTGAATAGGGTAGAGTACTACCGCGCCACCGATGCCCAAGCAGAAGCTACTGCACGGCAGACTGGTCAAGGCGGAGTAGACTTTGGCCGTACAATGCCAGAAGAAGCTCAAGGCGTGTTCTACGCTGAGCAGCTGATGGACTGGCGTACCCGTATGGTTACACCTAACATGGCGGAAGCGGACCTCAAGGCCCGTAAGTCCCGCCGTGGTATGCTTGACATTCATGGTGTCATGGAAGAAGGCGAGACCGTAGTCTTTAAGACTTCGGAAGCTGAAGCCAAGGCCGACTTCGACGAACGAGTCCACAAGGGCAAGATGACCGAAGACGAATGGTTTGCCAAGCACATCGACGAAGAGAAGACCATTGGTTCCGGCGTTGTTACGTTCAAGGAACACAGGGGTACTCTCCGTCAGCGCCTCGAGAACAGAGCTAATGCTCTGAAAGAGACTGAGCTCCGCAATGAGGAAGCTCGGTTGGGCCTGAAGATTGACGACGATGCAAGCATCGACGCCCGTCGTGCTGCCCTTCTCGATGCGTACGTGAAGAACGAAGAAGCTCGTATTGAGAAGCTGGCTGTTAAGTCGGCTCTTGCTGAGCTTGCTCCTGACTTCTCCCCGCCTTTGGCACGCAACGCCGAAGGCAATACTTCCCAACTTCCCCGTCTGAATGAAGAGCAGAAGATGGATCGATGGCAAGCACAGACAGACGACGTTCATTCGTCGGCTGGCGAAGCTGCCCGGATCTACGACGGCTTGGACGAAGACGGTAAGGCGGCATATCGTAAGAACTATGGTGAACTCTACGAGCCTCACCGTGGTGCAGATGGCGCTGACAAGCTCGAAGAGACTGTCTCTAAAGCCAACGACCGGCATGCTGCATTGAAAGAAGGGGAGCACGAACCTCAGGTTGCTAAGACCATGGGGGGCATGCTCGGCTCTCGTGCCATCCACCCAACCGAAGCGTTGGATGTGATGCTCGGAGTTCCCGCCCTGAAGGAAGCTGCCCAGCGTAGAACGATGGGACAGCAGGGAGGCTCTCAACGAGTTAAACAAACCGCAGAACGACAGACCCGTCAGGTGGATGCGCTCGATCGTATCTCTGAGGGTGGTCCTCTGTTCAGCCGCAATGAGCGGCACCGCGTAACACACGCCGATCGTGACATGCTTGCTAGTGTCAAGCTGGATGAGACCGACATCTTTGATGCCGAGATCCAAGCCCGCTATGGCGACGACGCAGCTAACGATATGATTACCAGATCCCTGACTCGCTATGCCGAAGAGAATGGCTTAGATGAGCTTGTGGATGCAGGTAAGTGGGGTGACATTGTTGCCCACCGTATGTGGACGCGAAACCTTAAAGAAATCGGAAACGACTACCGAGCCCTGTCCAAGATGCGACAAGGCGAAAGTGAATCGTTTGCCGAGTACAACGCACGCTACGAAAAGGCTGAAGCAGATATGCTGGCTAAGTGGCGTGAACGAGCTGCCGAAGATCGACAGACTTGGGAAACTGCTACCAACGAAGAATGGAAGTCTCACGAGATTGATCCATTTGGTAACATCAACTCAGTCACTGCGTTCGATGCTGATGGCAAGGCCCTGACCCGGCGCGAAGCTTTGATCCGATCTGCCCAAATGGACAGAGACGGTAATCCGATTAGCTCCGATGCAGGCAAGGCTCGACAACGTGCAGGCCTAAAGACTAACATCGACTTGATCGATGGCGAGTCTATTGATGGCATGCGCTACGCTGATGGCACTGTGATGCCCGACCCTGTACGTAATCGTCGGGTCGGAAGAGCTGATCTCCTTCCTTTTGAGGAGCCCGGAGCAGACGTGCCTACGCGAACTCAGGGGTTCTCACGATCCGCCGTAGATATGGATGACCTGTCAGATAACGTAATCCTTCAGGTGCACTATGTGCACGCTAAGGACCGTGCCTCTGCTACCGGCTCTGTCGGCGCCCACATGGGTGAGTCTCGACTTGCTGGTCTCCATAGAATGGGTGAGCCTATGACTGCTCGGCAGGCTAGGCAGCTCATTGCTGAAGGTAAGATTGACGGCGCTGATGCCAACGTGCGGTTCTTTACTGCCGACGGTATCGAAGTTGTCAGTGGTCAGCTTGTTGGTCACAACCTTCGACGAAGTGCTACTCGTAACGAAGCACACCACATTCTCATGAACTCATCTAACCGCTACCTCGGCGACCGGCTTGCTAAGTCTGGTTTGGCTAAGGTAGCTGTGCGTAAGCAGAAGTCCTCTGCTGCTCGCATGGACGACCGCCTGACGCGGAACCGTCACGAGACTACGCAGATGGTGAATGAGCAGAAGATGATTATCAACTATCTCCGTAAGAACGATCCTGACTCCGTTCAGACCTCGTCCTTCCTCGGAGCGATTCTTGACATTGGTGAGTCGTGGAACGATCCCGTTCGACGCCGTGCCATCCTTACCTCTCCTGTTCGTCGGGAAGAGGCCAAGGCCAGGAAGCTTGGAGTTGAGTTGTCTGAGATTGATAACCCATTGCATGGTGCCGAGCGTACCTTCCTTAGGGATATCGTTCTGGATGTGTCGAGAGGCACAGATCCAGAGCTGCGTGGTGAGCTGACCTTGACTAAGGGAGAAATCATGGACCGTCTGAACGACGGCTTCAAGACTAAGCCTAAGAGCCTGCTTGAGTGGGCTAACAGTCTTGGTGACGAGGTAACTCTCAAACAAGTAATGGAGGAAGGTGCACGGCTCAAGAAGCTTGATGACGCCTACGCTCCTGAAGTCCGGTACGATCCTAACTCGGATCCAGACCTGACAATTGATACTAATGTATCCAAGATTACGGACTCCGAGCTGGAGCTTGCTGAAGAGCTGGCCGGTCTCCACATGATCTTGGGTGGCGATGCCATTGATGCTATCAGCACCAGTGGTATCCGTACGCTGATGGGCTCAGATCTTGAGTCCCGTCTTGGTAACGTCGGCTCTAACATCGACCGCATGCGCGTACTTGCTAACAAGGTGGTTGAGCACAACCGAGCGCTCCGCAAACTTGCAGAGATCGCATACACCGATGGTATTACAGGCTTGGGTATGACGCCCACGGCCTTGCGTATGATCGGCGACGGTACGCTCGTCATCGACTCTATCGACGACATCACTTCTTTGTCTGACGTTCAGCTCGCTGAGATTCGTGACCAGTGGCTCCTTACGGAACACGGTGGCGACAAGCGGAGTGATTTGTTCGGCAAGGAACTTACGGACTCAGATCGTAAGCAAGTTGTCGCCGCTTTGGCTGAAGCTCACCGCCTCAGCAAGGACAGCCCTGTTGATCCGTTCTCGGATCGCGTGGGTCCCGACTTGTACTCAGGTCCGTTTGTTGACGCAGGCGGTACCCCAAGAGATGCTATGTTCTTTATGGAAAGCAAAAACTTTGCTGCCCTGTCTGATGGTCACCGAGCCTTTGATGAATTCCTTGAGGATCTCATGGACTCTGGTACCCTCGGCCTCCCTGAGGTCCGTATGCTCCGTGCTACGCTGGCCCAGATGGAAGGCGATCTGCTGAGTGGCATTAACTTCCGAGAGGTAGCTAACCTCGACGACTTTGCTAAAGAGATTGGATTGTCTCCTAGTGCTTCGCGTGCCCGTGGCATGTCGTTCAGCACCAAGGGACACATCGGCTTGGCTCTATACAAGAATCGTATAGGCCGTGACCTTAATGCTGTGGACGTAGTTCTGCACGAGGTTGGTCACATTTCTCAGTCCCGCCTCCTCGCTGAAGGCTCTCCTGAACTTACTGCTGTTCGGTCTATGGCCGAGAGCAAGGAAGGACGAGACGTCATGCGGGATCTGGTTACCCAGATGCACGGCGGCAAGTTTACCCAAGAAGCACAAAAGCAACTTAAGTACTTTATTTCTGACCCCGACGAATTCATCGCCGCATGGTTCTCCTACAGTCTTATGACTAAGACCCTGAAGGATCGTGTTACTGTCGAAGCTGCATACCGCAGGTCCGGTGGTATCGGTGCTGCACTCCGTAATGCTATGCGCAAGATGGCTGGCTTCGCCTACAAGCGGCTGGCTCAGTTTGCCCGTGCATTCCAGACCGCCGACAAGGCGTACATGCAGCAGATGGATTCCGTTATGCAAGTTATGCTTGGCAAGGCAGACATGCCTGTCGTCGATCGTCCTATAGACTTTGCTAAGTACCATGCCGATGGCGTGGACAAGGTAGATGCTCTGCAGGCAGCCCGTGAAGAAGTGGCAACACTTGAACTCATGGGCATCGATGAGACGGCTCCTGACATGATCCAAGCTAGAGAGACTCTCCGTGACATTGAAGACGAAGTTCTGCGCACCGCCCGTGCCTCAGAGTTTGATGGCTCCACCCGAGCTGCCACTCTGGAAGAACTCCTCGACTCTAAGGTTATGGATGAGTTCACAGAAGTTGATGGCACCATTAACTTCGGTCGCATGGTGGATGAGAATCCCGATGTGGCCACCCACTGGATTGTAAATAACCTCCTGCCCCAACTTCAAGAGGGACGCTATAGCGGCGTAGATACGATCGCTATGGACGTGGCTAAGCGTCGTATGCTTACCAAGGAAGGAAAGGTTAGCCTAGGTGCTCGTGCAGATAATATAATCTTGGCTGCTGCCCGTGCTAAGGACGTTGTGAACTCACAAGTCCAGATGCGCGTCGGCGACAAGACGTACTCTATTATGCAGCTCCTCGCCGAGATGATGGACAGCGGACAGGTGATGACCCAAGGTCGTCTCAATGGTCGTGACTTCATGACTCTCAACGGCGTGGCTAAGAGCCTTGAATCTACAGTCATTCGACCTATCGCTATCCTTGACGACACTCTTCGGATTGCCGTCGCTAAGGAGCAGGGCTCATTCGGCGCGAGAGTTTCTCGTTCGCTGGCTCAGTCCAACGATAAGGTTGCTCAACGTCAGCAGGAGCTTCGCCGCATGGCTGGAGCATTGCTCCTCCCCGGAGACACTGCTGCGTACAAGAAAGCTAAGGCAGAGCTTGCTGAGCTTGCGCCCGAATTGAAGACCGTCGTCAGTGAAATGAGCGACAGCTTTAAGAGCTCCTCGGAGCAGATCAAGCGTCAAGCCGTTTACGGCAAGCTTGTCGGGCAGAAGCGTTCAGACGACTCAGGCCTTATGCCAATTAGAATTAGACCAGAGTTCATGACCGATAAGGCATCAACCTTTGGTCCAGCCCTGACGGATACGTATGGCTCTCGTATGATTGAGATGTCACGTAACGCAGGCATATATGATGTCGACAGCTTAATTGCTGCCGGTGTCCTCCCCCGACCCGATCGCATGAGAACAGCGGACGAGCTTGCTCGTGCTCTGACTGATGCCGCTCGGGACGGACTGGTGTCTCCTAAGGAAGTCAAGCGACTTCGGGACACCGGAGAACTTGACCGACTCTTTGATCAGATGAAGTCAGGGAAAGAAGGAACTGTAAATGGTAAGGCGCTGCTTGCTCCTGAAGGAATCAAACGCTACGAAGGCTCTGTCCTAAATGGCGAACACGCTCCTGAAGGCGAAGTCTATATCAAGCGTCGCTTCCAGCACGAACTGAATAAGTCTAGGTCAGCCGCTAATAAGGCTTTCTTCCAAGACGCTAACACCTCAGGCGCTAACCTTCGGGCTCTGCGTTTGGGACGGCGTGCTGGATCGACCTCGTACTTCTTCGGTGGCGATGAGTTCCTTAATATCTCACAGCTCGTAAACAACCATGCAGATTTCTTTGACTTTGATGTTCGGGTTGGTGCTTCGGCGCTGGTTCGCGGTATCGGTCTGGAAGCTGCGGATGCTTCTAATCTGTCTAAAGCCTTCGGACATAATGTCTCTGGTCTTTCCTACAAGAAGCTTCTTGATTGGTTGGAGAAAGATATGGCCCGCAACAGTGATGCTCAAACTATTGAGTCACTGGGAAACGGAATGGCGCACCTGCGTCGTGCCTACGAAAAGCTGGGCGGCGGACTGCCTACCGTAGATCGTACAGGTAACGTAGTGTTGGATGGTGTTGCTCGCAACGCTACCGACTTGGCTATGTTGTCTTACGGCGGTAACCTCGGTGTGGCTATGTTTGCTGAAACCGCAGCTACGCTGGTTGGTGAGGCTTTGCCTCGTGCTATCTCTGCTCCCGTCAAGACGACGGGTATGGCATGGAAGGCGCTGACTGGTGCAATGTCTCCTGTGAGAAAGAATCAGCTCGCTCGTCAGATCCTGTTCGGCATGCAACTTGCCAAGGATACTGTCAACATGCGTGAGGTCGGAGCCAGAGATGGTGTCGACGATCTCAACCCCATGGACAAGCGTAACTCATTTGAGAAGCTCTTGAGAGCTGGCGCATCTGCTAGTTCCAAGTTGTCGATGGCCCCTACGGTCCAGTCGTTCAACAAGGGATTCGCTGTTGCCGGTGCCATGGATGACTTGCTGGCAAACATTGAGCCTGCTCGCAAACTGCGGCAGCTGCTTGATGATCAAAGCGGCGTGGCTGATGTTAAAGAATTTAAAGAGCTGGCCAAGCAGGCTGGCTTTGGACGACGATGGGAACTGGCGCTGCGTATGCAGGACGCTGGTCTGCTAGACGGAACCATGTTGGATTCGTTTGCAAAAGAGATGTCAGCGCAGAATGCGTTTGAGACTCGCTTCTTTGATATGGACCAAATGCAGGTCAGCTTCGATAACCAGCGTGTCCGCTCCTTCGGGACTGACATGGATGGTAGCGATAAGCTTATGGCCGGGCTCCGTTCATTCATGGAAGAAGCCGTTGCTCGTCACAACGTGGAGCCTCGTGTCTTTGACATGAAGCTCGTCGATAACTCCGGATGGAATAAGATCATGGATGTGTTTATGACTTGGCCTCGTGCCTTCTATTCACAGAAGTCAGGCGTACGTAACCTTGGTGGCGGCAGTCGTCACCTTGGTGGCAGTATGTCTCACATCCTTGGCTTCTACGCTGCCCAAACTATGTGGGATGCTCTGTATACTTCTATGCAGGGATACGCACGTGGTGAGGACCCAGATCAGATGCTGCACGAAGTAGAGTCTGATCCCGTTGGCTGGTACATGCAGAAGGCATCGCGTATGCCTCTGTTTGGTGGCTGGTCAATGGGTGCTGAAATGTTGGTGGCTAACGCCCGTAACATGTCAGCTAAGTCAGGCTTGAAAGACTTTACTGGAGTGGGCTACCACACCCGGCCTAAGGGCATGGACTTTGGTAGCTCTCCTGTAACGGGCGCAGTAAATAGCCTGTACACCTTTGCTGAATCCCTTGCAGGATACGGTGCCGCTCTTACGAATGGCACAGTATCTCTGTCAACCGAGGATCGTAAGTTGCAGGCCATTCTTCGCAGCGGCGCGAAACTTACCCCCGGAGCTAACAACCTGCTTAGTAAGGTAGCTACAGAAATGTGGGCGCCCTCTAACCAAAAGAACGCTCTCCGAAATCAAACCTACTATGAGCTAAAGCAGCTTAAGGCTGACCTCAAGGTAGACATGGATCGGATGAGAGCAAGAATTAGATAAGGACTATTATGGATCCGTACACAGACTTAGAGTACTCCTCGTTCAATGACCCCGGCCTCGTGCTCCGCGCGATGGAAGAAGGGTTCGAAGAGCAAATGGAAGTATCTCTCCCTGAAGGTATGGAAGTCCCGTCTGAAAGTATCCCGGCAGAGGCTGGGGCGGCTCCGGCTGCCCCGGCCCCTCCGGTTCCACAACCCCAGCCCGAGGTCCCAGCTGCACCGCAGCCTACGACCCCGGCGGCACCTAAGCCAATGGCTGGGGCGGGAGCTCCAGACGGGCTTTCCCAGATCACAAGTACACAACCAGCTCAGCAGGATAGCCGAGCTGACTCACTCTTTAAGGACTAAAGATGCCTAACAAAACAGTTAGCCAGTTGGACGCTATCGGAAACTTTTCCGAGGACGACTTCCTTCTGGTATTCGATAACGAGACTAACACCTCACGTAAAGCGTCGATCGACACCGTGGCTACCATCTCTGGTACCAAGGGTGGCTTCACCTTTACGTCTGGCTTTGACAAGCGCATTGTGAGCGGCGTGAATGCCGACCCGATTCGGATTACTTCCAGCGAAGTAAACAAGTGGGTACCCTTGGACCTTAGCTCAGCTACCCAAGCTGTGGTAGATGCTCCATGGTGGCCCGGTGCAGAGCCAAGCAACGGCATCGACTTGTTCGGCGGCTCGGCTCTCCCGCACGGAGTGTCCCGTATGCTGGACTTTACTCAGACGTGGAGCACCGACAGTTACTCCGACGTGTCTGCCCTCTTGGGCGACAACCGGACTGGCACGCTCCGCTTCGACGAGCTGGACACTGGTACTACCAACCTGCTCCGGTTTGACTTGAACATTACTCCTCAGATCGCCAACACCACGATCGAAGTTGGACTTTGGTTCCAGCCTCGCTCCTCGTTGGACGGACTGATCGAGGGTGCGTTCCCCTTGCCGGGCAACCCACTCTTCTTCGGTACGGGCACCGTGGGTAATACCTACCTGTCCCGTCCCACCACCACGATGTATATTGCGTCTGACTCCGACCGGTTTGCCTATGCGCTCCCCGTCATCAAGTCAGACAACCCAATTACTATTGAGCCTCTTTCGATGCTCGCACAGAACCTGAGGTGATACATGGCTATTCGAGTAGCACGAAACGCAGCAGGTAACTGCGTGGTCTTCTATGGCCAAACAAACCCCGTTTACTTTAACGCCTGTCTGACGGCTATCGTCGACGGCGACACCGTCTCTGTCCGTAACGACATCGCCTCTGTGGTTGATGAGAACGGCGGCAGCGACACCTACGAATTCTATCAGATCCCCTACACTGAGTTCCGCGACGCTGACAACGCCTCCTTCGAGTCGGCTCAGCAAGCTGCGGATTACATCAATAGTATCGGTAACGTCACGGATGTTCCTACCTCAGGCCAGAGCTTTGCTCCGGGCGAGACGATCAACTTCTACCGCGACGAGACCCAAACCTCTGTCCTGTTCTCGAATGGTGACCACCATGGAGTCAACTCCATTAAGGCTACCGTGAAGGACAACGGGCGTGTAGGGATCCTCACCGTCAATGCTGACGTAGAGCTGTACGAGTACGACTACAACGATATGCTGATCGATAGCGCCTCCGCAGGCGGCAACGCTCAGACCGTGGTCAACAATCTCAACGCTCTCTTTACTGTGTCCGTAGCTCCTCCTCCCGTTCCTACTCCTGTCTACTTGACAGAGGACGGAGTGGATGTGGCGTGGAACTCTTCCGAGACCTTCGACCCCGCCGGGGACGATCTCTTTGGCGCACAGTCCAGCAGCTACCACGGCGCTCGTGTCTGGACTACTGAGACGATTAACGAGCCCGGTGAGTTCTTTGAGTTTACCTTTAAGAACACCGTCTCAGGCGGTGGTGCCCTGATCGGCATCGGCCTGTACGACGCAGGGTCCGAGAGCAATGACCTCTCTGAGATCCTTAACGACAACTTGAGCAACAGCGGCCATCACGGCTTCTGGTTCTCAAACTGGTTCTACAACTACAGCGGATACACCGCACCGTGGACCACCTACGGATCTAACTCCGGCTTGGTGTACGGTTCTGGCTGGAACGGCCCAACTAACAAGCAGTTCCGTTACTCTGAGGTGCACGATCAAATGCGTGACCTTGGTGGCGATGTCCGCATGAAGTGTGGCATTACCGACGACGGCTTCGTGGGCATCTGGTACTTCGATGCAGAGCTCGCCAACTACGGCGACCCCAACACAAACCGGTCCAGCGAATGGATCCTGTGTGCTCGCAGTGGTACTCCTGTCCCTGCGGGCGAGTACGGGTTGCTGGTCAAGTTGGCTAGCACGTCGGCTCGGATTACTTCCCTGCCCCGACGCTTTGCCTCGGACCCTGCAGCACCTGCGCTGTACTACCGGTACATTGAAAGTCCCGACGGGAACTTCCAGTATCCTCTCTTTTCTAGTGAGGAAGAAGCTAACTATGTGGACCTTCAAAACGGCGGTACTGGCTCAAGCCATACCCACGTCTACGTTGATGACGTCACTGCTACCACGTGGTACATGCCCGACACAGGCAGCACCATGAACGGCATTGCTGAGCCGGTAGAGATTGGCGTGACCTACACTGAGATCCCTTCATTGACTAACGCCGATCAGACTCCTCCTGCCTTCTCTGGCTTGAACTTGACGGTGAACGAGGGAGACTCAGTTAACTATCAGACTCAGCCCCAAGACACCTCTTACACCACAACCTTCTCTGGCTTGCCTACTGGACTGATTGACGCTAATGGCGGCATGATCCAAGGCTCTGCTCCTGAAGTAACTGGTGACAACGTTGCTAATCCTAGCGACACCTACACTGTAACTGTTACCCGAACGAACTCCTTTGGTTCGTCCACGGGCACCTTTGACATTATTGTCAACAACCTTACCGTTCCTGTGGTTACGCCTATCTCAGGCTTTACCCTTGTGTCCGGATCGACTCCTCTCGTGGACTCGAATACTCTGGCCGACGGCAGTGTTGTTGCTCTGGACGATCTGATTCAATCAGGCAACCGTCTGCACATTGACTCCACGTTCCTGACTAACAACGTGCTTCCCGCTCTTGTTACTTCGGACAATGGACAACCAACTGACCCCAACGTCGAGAAGTTCTTCGTCGGCATTCCTATGGCCGGAGCTGACTTCAGCGACGGGATTAGCGAAGCTGACTTCCTTGTCGGCGTCATGTACCAACGTAACGGATCCTCGAGCATCCGCTCCCGTACTATTTCTAATGGTACGTTCCGCAACAGCTTGGGCATGGGCACCGCATCTACCCTCAACTGGGAGATCGTCATCCAGAACTACGGCACTGAAGTCGAGCTGGGTGTTGCCCTTAATTCCACTAACCCAGAGAACGTACTGTCCGCCACTGACGGCGGCACGTGGTCTTCTGCGTATGCGTGGTATCCCGTGACTGATCAGTCGCGTCAGGTTGTGATGGGAATCTCAAACGGTACGATGGATATTTCCACGACCGGCTTGAACGAAGTTTCTAATCCTGCTCCTCCAGCAGGCAACCTTACCGATTGGACCAAGGCACTGGACTTCAGTGGCTCGTCCGAGCGTGCTCAGATGGCCAACAACTCCTACGTTTACAACCCCATGCAGATGGGTGCTACGTCTAACACTGTCTCAGCTCCGGCTAGCGGAAAGACTGTGAACATTGGCTACCCATGGGCTACCACTTGCGTCTTTAAGAACGATGGCAACGGCTCTGTCCAGCACATCTGGAACCAAGGCGAAGGCGCAAGCTCTCAGGATGACAACATCTACTTGCGAACCAACAACCAGAACGCTCTGTACTTTGGTTGGGGCCGTCAAGGTGCTGTTAACGAGTACCTCATCACAACGAACCTCGGCACTGCTGCTTGGTACGGCGTGTACGTCGGCTTCAACGGTCGACGACTTAGTGGTAACGATGCCACCAACGCCAACCTGCTCAGCTGTTTCGACATCAAGTTGATGTTTAAGAACGGAGACGACTGGGAGTTCAACCCTAACCCGTTGGCTGCTGGCTCTGGTCAATGGACCTCTACAGGTGGACGCATGGACCGAAGTGTCACAGGTGACTTGACCATCGGTGGTCGCGGTGCTAACCGCAGCTACCACGGCAAGGTCGCCAGCTTCGTCACCACGACGCTGAACAACGGTGCGGACATGCCTGACAGTACTGAGATCCTTGAGATGACCACTGACCCACTGGGTTGGATGGAGACTTACAAGGAAGGCGGA
>VMHT01061685.1_pt1 | contig 17623 bp, 36 predicted proteins | sample 4693611 | NCBI WGS metagenome assembly VMHT01 (sample SAMN12280063, study PRJNA550983) | marine metagenome | isolation source: seawater sampled from same location over 5 years 0.02-0.2 micron viral filtrate | place: USA: collected off the coast of southern California halfway between the port... ...
CTGCAAACAGTTGGTCGTGGTGGAAAAAGTGGTGGTACTTCTCAAATGTCATCTGGCGGTGGTGGCGGTACAGGCGGTGGTATTTTAGTAGCAGTTTGTGCAGGTACATTTACTAATAATGGTACAGTTGCATCTACTGGTGGCGCAACAGGTTCTGGTCGTGGTTCTGGTTCTAATGCAGGAAATGGCGGAGTTCTTACTGGTGGCGGTTATGGTGCATAATGAATATTTGGTATAACCCACTTATAGAATCTCATCGTAATTGGTTAGACAATTTTGGCGCTACTGATGAAGATACAATAAACGATAACACTATTGATACATTTGTAAGCGTTAAACGATACCCAACAGTCGAAGTACAAATACCAGCTAAATCTTTTCAACAAACATTACCAGAATATATAAACCCAGTTACTGGAGATGAATTAGGAGAACAGACAGTAAGTGTTAATGTAGAAGCACATTTAGGAATTTACTATTTTGAAAATAGAGCTGCGGTTTTAAGTTGGATTTCAGATACACTTGACAACATGCCAGCACAAGTTGATGAACCAGATGGCGAACAAGATAATGTACCAGAAACATTTTTACCAGATATACCAGATATATTTAACGAACCTAGCTAAACTTTTTACATGAGCAAAACCAAAGTGTATTGGACATTTAGTCCATTAATGAAAATGCCTTCTGCTATTTTTGATAATCCAGAAAAAATGCAATCTTTAGCACCATGTCCAGTAGTTGGTAAATTTAGTTCTCAAACAAGAATAATTAAAACACCTTATGATTTAAAAATTAAACCTAATTGGTTTTATAACCAAGTAACAGAAGAATATGTTTTTGAAGGTTTTGATTCATCATCTAAAGATGTAGTTGATGATTTCTTATGGTCTAATGATACATTAATAAATACCGCACAAGAGTTATGGTATAAGGATAAATTTGCACAGTTTCAAATTGTATCTCCTTATGTATTTGTAAGTGAAAAAGATATTGACATGTACACTTTAGGATTACAAAATACAGAAAGTCAAAATCAAACTTCTATGCTTCGATATATAGAAGCAGTAATACCAATAGGAAAAATGGCTAGACCGCTATCAACTGCGTGGGCATTTACAAATTCTTCTGAAGCACATTTTATTAAAGGACAACCATTGTACAAATTGTTATTTAGTGAACCAGTAGAATTATTGTATTTTTCTGCTGGAGATAAATTTAAAGATTATTGCGCAATTAATAATGGTTTTGTTAATTATCAAAAACGTGGCACAGTTAAAAAGTTTAAAAATATATTTAGCAGACAACCTAATAAGCTATTTAAGGAAATAAAAAACAACGTTGTTTATACCGAAGCATAAATAATGCTATAATTTTTTTCTAGCGGCATAACTAATGGAAAGACAACATGCTGCACAAATTCAATACAATATGTAGATTATTATTAGTTGGTTTACTTATATACCCACTTCCAGTATTCGCAGAAGATGTACCTAATGAAGTTACAGTAAATGAAGGTTTTGAAGATAACACATACGAAACTGGTATAACTATTAGTGGTGGTAATAGTAATGCTTTTATTTATACTTCAGAAAACAATCAATATGGAACGACAGGTAATTCATTAGGTATATCAAGTGGAACTTATACTTTTGAATTTTCTAGTGATATTGATGTATATGAAGTAGGTTATATTGTAGGTGCAGTAAATTATGCTTGGTCTATAAAGTGGTATTACGCTGATGGAACAGATGAAACAGTAAGTAAGAACGCACAAAGCAACTCAAACTTAACCACTATGTATGAAACTATTTACAAGTCATACACTGATTACAACAATGATGAAGCTAACACAGATAAATTTATTACCAAGTTTGAAATTACATTATCTGACTTATCGTTAGTAGATACTCTATACTGGCAATATGCTGATACATCTAATACAACGACATCTAGTTCGACAACAACTTCTAGCACCACATCTTCGACTACGACATCGACTACTACAACGACTACTTCTAGTACCACTACGACAACTACTACTACTACAACGACCACATTACCGCCAACAGAAGAAGAACTTAATTTTGAAGAAACTGGAATCTACGAAACTAATAGTGAACGTAAAGAACGTGAAAAACAAGAAGCAGTAGAAGCTGCACTTGACTGGGAAAGAGATAAAAACCAATCTGAAACTGGTTATTGGGAGTTAGATTCAGAACGCAGAGTAAGAGAAGCTGCCGAAGCTGCTGCTGAAGCTGCACTTATAGAAGCAGAACGTATAGCTGAAGAAGAAAGATTAGAACAAGAACGTATAGAACAAGAACGTATAGCTGAACAAGAGCGTATCGCTGAAGAAGAACGATTAGAAAAAATACGTGAAGAAGAAGAAGCTGCACGTATTGAAGCAGAACTAGAAGAGACAGTCTTAAAAGATATAAATTTAGAAGATTTATCTGATGAAGAATTAGAAGAAGTTAAAGAATTAATTGAAACAATACAAGAAATAGAAAACACAATAATACTTATAGAGATACCAGAAGATGAAGAAATAGTTTTTGATATTCCAGATGATATTGTTGTTATAATTATTGAAGATGAAGAACCTAAAGAAAACATATCAGAAGATGGACTTGATGTTCTGGACTTACCAGAGGAAGAACTCGTTGAAGAAACTATCGAAGAACTCCCAGCGGAAACCACTGGGGAAGAAGAACTTCCAGTAGAAAACACTGGGGAAGAAGAGATACCAGAAGAAGTCTTAATAGAAGTTGAAGAGCTGGAAGAAATAGTAGAAATCCCAGTGGAAATCACTGGCGATACAACAGAAGAAGAACAAGAAGAGATAATTGAAGAATATGTCGAAACGCTGGACACAGAAACTAAAATTGAAATCGTTGAAGAAATTGCTGATGTCGGAGTGGACAATCTTGACCAAGTTAGCGAAGATGTACTTGAAGTTGTAGAGCAAGTTGTATCTTCAGTGGTAGAAGATGTTGAAGAACTATCAGAAGCTGAAGTCGAAATTGTCGCAACAGTTCTTAATGTAAGTTCAGAAGATGTAATTAAAACCGCAGAGATAGCAAAAAAAGATGAGAACGTAGCAGCAGCAGTCGATGAGTTTATAACAAGAGCTGCGGAAAATGCAGATGATTCAAGTCAACCATACACACTGGCTGATTCAGTAGTAGAAATCCAGTCTGAATTATTCATCGCTGACCCAATAGGTGCTATTATCGACATAGACATAAGCGAAATTAATTTAAGTGAAATTGGTTCGGATATGACTACTGACCAAAAGAAAAAGAGCAGCGAAGCGGTAGTTCCGATAATTATTGTATCGCAAATCATAGCTGCACCATTCACAAGAAGGTTTGAATGATAAGTAAAATATATAATTGGTTTAAATCAATAATAAAAGAAACATTTGCACAAATTTTTACATTACTTGGATTTAGCATCGGGTGGCTTACAATGACTGGTAGTTCCAGAGATATTGTAGGTGTTATGATAATAGTATCTTTTAGTCTTTGGTTATTAACAATTAACTTTAGGAAAGGTGGGTAACATGGACTGCTGCGGTGGCGGATGTTGTGGTACTAGATAATGTGCCAAGTTATAAAAAAAGAAGATAATTCTTTTATACAAATATGTAATTGCAAATATGGAAGTGAATATTGCAATGGCAGATAATTATACACAAAAAGAAATGACCCAACAAATAATGAAAGATATTGACAAACTATTTGAGAAGTTAGACCAGATACAAAAAGATTTAGCTACAAGACCTACAAGAAGTGAAATTTATGGCTGGATTATTGCTGGCATAAGTATTGCTACGCTTGTATCAATTTTAATGTAATGGAAGATGACTTTGTACTTCCAGACAATATGTTTACAAACAACCCAGAGTTCGTAGATACATCTAAAGATTTTTCTGATGACTGCGGAGATGCTTGTAAAATATAGTATAATTTTTACATGGTAAAAAAGAAACCAGCACGTAAACCACTAAGTGCTAGTACAAAAAAAACGTTAGCTGCTAAAGCTAAGAAAAGTGGTATATCAAAGTCAAAACTTGAAACAGTTTATAGGCGTGGACAAGGCGCATATTTATCTTCTGGTTCAAGGAATGTAAGTATGGCTGCATGGTCAATGGGAAGAGTAAACTCATATATTGGTGGTTCAAGAAAACATGACACTGACCTTAGAAAAAGGAAACCTAGTGGCAAAAAGAAAAAGTAAAAAACGCAAAGTTAAATATGAAAAAGGCGTGCCATCTAAATACTTGTCTGGTAGTCGTAATAAAGGAACAAAGGCTTCTGAAATGAAAAGAACTGCAAATGCTTATAAAGAAGGTAAGTATATAGATTTAAAGAAAGTTCAGAAGTCAAGAGTAAATCAAGGTAAGAAAAAGAAGAAGAAGTAATGGCAATAGAGTACAGGGGAGAGCGTTTTAGCGGATATAATAAACCTAAAAGAACACCAAAACATAAAACAAAATCTCACGTTGTATTAGCTAAGAGTGGAGATAAAGTAAAACTTATACGTTTTGGTCAACAAGGTGTTAGTGGTGCTGGTAAAAATCCTAAAAGTAAAGCACAAAAAGCTAGAAAATCTAGTTTTAAAGCACGACATGCTAAAAATATAGCAAAAGGTAAAATGTCCGCTGCTTATTGGTCTAATAAAACTAAGTGGTAATACACAATATATAGTAAAACACAAAAAATAGCACAACATCTGGTATCATATTGATTAATGTATGACATCATAAGTAGAGAACGAGCTGGTTTAAAAGAACCAAGAAAACGTAGTTACGTAAATGAAACTCATACAAAAGGACTAACAGTCCACTATACAGGCGCTGCAAGAAGTCCATCCATGAATGACATTGATGATGTCTTTAAGTATTTACAAAATATACAGAAAGACCACATGAATAGTAGGGGATGGGATGATATAGGATACTCATTCGCAATATCTAATGTAAGTAATGAAATAATAGACTTACGTGGATTCGGTGTTTATTCTGCACATTCTGGTAAATCACAAATCAATAGAACATTTTTAAGTGTTGTATGGCTAGGTGGCGTACCAGATAAACCAAACGATAATGCAAAAGAAGCATTAGAAAACCTTGTTGAAATTATAGAAAAGAAATACAACAAGAAGATTATGGTAACTGGTCATCGAGACCATAAAGCAACACAGTGCTGCGGAGATGCAATGTACAAGTGGATTACAAGTGCTAGTCCTAAATGGAAAAAACCAAAGAGAAAGGTTAGCAAATGGTCGATTCGGAGAGCGGAAGATTTAAGGAAATTCAAAAAGATTTAGACAAGTTCGTTGAAGAAAAACAAGAACATGTAATCTGGAAAACCGAAGAAGGCGCAGCACAACTAGAATCAGTAGTCAAATATAAAATTGACAATCCAAGCGTAAGTGTTAGAACACTATGTGATTATCTTATAAAAAAATGTAACTGGACTTATTCTCATAGATACATATTTGATTTAATAGTACAAAGAGTAGAGGCAGAAAATGACAAATGAACTAAATAATTTTGTAGAGGAATCCGAAGAACAATATAAAATAGATGATTTAAAAAAAACTATTACACGTTTACATAAACAAATTGACAAAATGCGTAACAGACACGAGGACTTAGAACTTGCAGTTAAAAATGCAGTCAAAGATGCAATAGCTGATATTGAGATACCTAAAATTAAAGCACCAAAAAAAGATGGTAGAAAAAAAGGCGAAGAAGTAGCAGTAGCAGTTTTATCAGACTGGCAGTTAGGAAAAATTACACAATCTTATGATTCTGAAATAGCAGCTAGTCGAGTAGCAGAGTTCGCAGAAAAAGTTGTTGAACTTACAAATATACAAAGAGCTTCTCATCCAGTAAAGAAAATTCATATATGGGCATTAGGAGACATTATTGAAGGTACAGATATATTTGCTGGTCAACAGTGGCTAGTTGATTCTGGACTTTACAGACAAATATTTAAAAATGGCGCAACTATGATGGCAGACTTCCTAAGAGTAATGTTAGCTAATTTTGAAGAAGTACATTTTGCTGGAGTAATCGGTAATCATGGAAGATTAGGTAGGTTCGGTCAACATCACTATGAAGATAATGGAGACAGATTCTTATATGAGACAGTAAGACTAATTCTTGCAGATGAGAAAAGAATTACTTGGGATATACCAGAAGGTCAAAGTGGAGACAGAGCGTGGTACACAGTAGATAAAATTGGTAATTATAGTTGCATGCTTATACATGGAGACCAAATACGTGGAAGTTTAGGTATTCCATTCTATGGAGTTCGCAAAAAGGTATTAGGATGGAAAGCAGCGGCAATGGATGGGCAGATGCCAGACTTTAAGGATGTAGCTTTTGGTCATTGGCATCAGCTTTATCAACAAGAATTTAATGGTATAACAGTACGTTGTAGCGGCAGTACAGAAAGTAGTAACCATTATGCGCTGGAAAATCTAGCTGCACAAGGCAGACCTACACAAAGGTTAATGTTTGTGCATCCAGAGAAAGGCTGGACAACAGTCGAATATCCAGCGGTACGATTAGGAACGAAGGAGTAAAGTTGGAATACTGGAAAAACGCACTAATTCGTGGACTTAGAACTGGCATACAAAGTTCGTTGGGAATCATATTAGCTTCTCAAGCAGGATTTATGGATGTCGAAGTTCTTGCTGCCGCAGGAATAGCATTCATCACTGCAATGCTTTCTATGCTTCAGAATGCCATCGAAGATGCACCAATTAAATTCGGTAACAATATACCTAAAGGCTAATGTCTTTATACGCAAGAAAGCATGGAATCAAGGGTCGTAAACCTAAAAAGAATTACGATAAACGTATTTGTGAACATGAAAGCTGCGATATAAGTTTATCGATATACAATAAAAAAAAATTTTGTTATACTCATACTAAGCCAGTAAAACGCTGGTCTAAGTAATAAAGAAAGGTAAAACTTTCCATCTTTACTTTAAATGTCTAATGAAAGCACAATGTGATGGATTAGACATTTGTACGTGAAATCGTATTGTAGGGGTACAATACAAAAAGAAAATCCGACTTTCGCAAGTCGGATTTTTCTTTATCGTTTAAGGATGGTTAAACGATTCGTACTATATACATTTAAAGGGGATAAATGTTATGCGTTTATTTTAGCATATTTTTCTTTAATAGTGTTAGCCAATAATACAGAATCTGCACCACCTAATTTTAATAACTCTTCTTTAGCACTTGATAATGTATTAACTTGTTGTAATTCACAATCTGCTAATGAATCATTAAGTAGTTGTAATAATTTACCACCAGTTACAGACTGCTGAATATCTTTTAGTGCATCAACTGCACTATTAGATTTTTGGGCTGCATCGACAGGGATGTCAAGAACATTATCAGCAGTCTTATTAACTGGTTTATCTGCGTTAAGCAAATCTACATCTTCCATTTCTTCTTTAGTTACGCCAGCACTTAAAAGTACACGTAAACATCTTCCACGACTTTTAGTTTCTGCTTTTTCAAACCAATGCGGATTAGCAGGAGTTTTTTCAACTCTAGCGTGTCCAGTGCATTTAAGTGATGCTTCACTATTTATGAAGAAACTTGTTTTGAATACTACATAATTATCAGATATATCAATTATTTCTGATTTCAAAACACCTTCTGGATATTTTGTATTCATTTGTTCGATTAATTCATCGACACCTACGTAGTCATCAAGAAAACTACTCTTCTTCTGATTTTGATTCGTATAACTCATTCTTATAACCATCCTTCTTATCTTTTTCTAATACGTTTTCTAAAAGCAATACTAGAGCATGTGCTATTGACAATAACATAATTGAATTAGTATCAACATTTTTGGCACTTGCAAACGCTTTAGCAGTTGCAGTTAGATTCTTTTTTATTTCTTCTAATGTCATGTTCTTTATTATAGAATTTGTAGCATTATATGCAACACTTGTTATAATAAATTTTACAAATAGGAAGGAGTAGGAGTGGACTACTTAACATGTAAAGATATAGCTGCCATGTTTAACGTTAAATTAAGAACAGTTTATGTTTGGATTAGGCGTGGAAAAATTGGCAATCACTGGCTACCAACACCAGACATGGTAATAGATGGTAAACCATTATGGTTAAAAGAAACTATCGAGGAAGCTAGAAAGGAAAAAGTATAAAGGATGGAAAATGGAATTATTACGTGGACAAATTATACCAACAAGGCGTAAAGGTAAGAAGGTATCACAAGAAGATAAAGTAGCGTGGGCGCTAGAAACTTTTGGAGAAGTAACTGGGGATGAGTTTACATTCGACATGCGAATCAAAAGATATGGTGCTAGTATATTCACACTTAGAGATGAAGGATGGGATATTGAGACACTTAGACCAGAACAATCTAAATATAAGAAATGGTCATTTAAGTTAATAAGTAAACCACCTTCTGATGAGAGCGGACAAAGGAGTTTGGCGTTGTGAAGAACAGAATAGAAGCATCAGAGTATTTCGCAATTCTTCCAGAAGCAGTATTATTCGCACCGATTAGTTCTAATGCGGTACGACTATATTGCATCTTAAGAAGAAGGGCAGATGAAAAAAATAACTCGTGTTATCCATCACAAAGTTATCTAGCAAAAAATATGTTTTGCAGCACAAGAACAGTGCAAAGAGCTTTAGATGAATTAATTGATATAGGCGCAATAACAGTAGAGCATAGATATTTAGAAGATACAGATGCTTATACATCAAATATGTATTATCTGCATGCCACTATTGCGCAAGGTGGCGCACAGGTGCGTAAGGGTAGCGCATCTAAGTCGCAAGGGTCTAGCGCTGATGTCGTACAAAACAAAGCCATTAAACAAAGCAAAGAAACAGATACGAAAAAGAAATCACGTAAACGAGATTTGCTTTTTGAAGAGATGTGTAATGGATTAGATATTGACTGGAATAATGCTACTAAAGGAGAACTTGGTAAAGTTAATGGCGCACTGAAGCAGCTGCGAGAAGTTAAAGCTACACCAAAGCAGCTTAAAGAAGTAATTAAATATTACAAGAAGAACTGGAAAGTAACAATATCTGCACCAGCTATTGCAAACAACTGGTCAAAACTATTAAGTGAAATACAATTAAAAAATCAAGTTGATGAAGTTTATGACTGCAATAAAAATGGATGTCAATTTAGAGACTTAAATTATGAACATGCAGAATACAAATTATTATATTGTTTAAGATGCGGAAAGGAGAAAAAAGTTGCAAGATAAGATTCAGTTTATATCAATGGTACAAGGTATGCCAAAGGATTTATATCCACAACCAAGTCGTTTAGAATATCCTCTATGGTTTAAAGACATGCCACTACTTACTCAAGGTATGAAAAAATATGATAGAGGAGGTACAGTAAAACGTTGTCCAAGTTTTATAGAATGGTTCGGTCAAGGTTTTGTTTTAAAAATGTGGGCAGATGTTATATTTCAAAATGATGGTGTTAAGTGGGGATGGCATACTCCAGATAGTAGATTTAGTTGGGATAGACATCCAGCAAATCAATTTGAAGATTATTTACCACACGACAAAGTAAATATTGTTTATAAAGCTAAATGTCCAATTAAAGTTGTAACGCCAAAAGGGTGGTCGTGTTATGAGCTGCCTTTATTATTTGATTACAATAACGACTGGCAAGTAATGGCTGGTATGAATGCTACTGATAAGTTTCATGAATGGAATACAACAATATGTTTATTTGGAGACAAAGAAGAAATATTTATACCACGTGGTACTCCAATATCTCAAATCGTACCATTTAAAAGAAGTAAAAAGTTAGAACCAGACTATAAAGAATTTGAAGATGTAGATAAAAACACTTTAGACAGAATGAAAGAATCATCTTATTCTGGGTGGTCTAAATTTACTGGAAGTTATAAGATACAAAAATAATGTGGGATGAAAACGAATTAGATGATTTAGATGATGAGTTAACTTATCCTTATGGTGGACTGCCGCCTAAAGATAGAGCTACAAGAAGAAAGCTGCTGCGTGAAGCAGTAATTTTAGAATCTAAAGGAGTATGTGAATGGGCAGAATGTTCAAGTCGTGGAACAGACATGGCACACATTACCGCAGCTGGAATGGGTGGTGCAATATCAAGAGACACCTTAGACAACGTTGCGTTCTTATGTCATCATCATCACGATGTACTCGACTTTAGAATGTCCGCAAAACAAAGACAATATGCAATAACAGAGATAGTTAGAGCATACGTACTATCTAATAGAAAAATATAAAAAAGCTGCACATAGTATCACGAAGTGATACACTATATATATGAGTGCATATAGTAAATTTGATTTAGATGGATTTCCATTAATACCTAATACAGATATGTATGTTTCTTCAGAGTGTAAATCAATAGGTTTAGCTGCACTGCATGAAGCTAATGCTGAATTAGCAAACCTTGCATTTAATGACAGTTCAGTAAATACAGATTTAATTGCACAAGATATAAACGTTTTTCTTTATGAAAAACAACACGTAAATTGTATAAGAAGCTGCACATTAGACCCATGTACATATTTTAACAAATAAAATCACACAGTATGCTACAATTAAAGCATGAAATCTGATAAAGTTTTCATCGTTAGAGCAGTCGCACTGACTGGTCGTATTGAAGTGTTTAGTTACACTTCTAAATCTGCTGCTGGAATTAAAGTCCGAGAATTAAAAGATGAAGGCGGATACATCATAACTCAAAACGAACTGGAATTAACAAGTTTATCTTTTTAGTGTTGCATAATGTGATACAGTCGATATAATTATATTGTAATGATAAAAAGGATGGTTAATTAAGTGAGTCAGAAAAAATATACTATTGATGAATTAGCTATTTGTAACTGGGAACAAATAGAGATATTTCCAAAAGCAAAAGCTAAAAAGTTTGATGGTCTTTTATTTTGTAGTGAAAGATGCGTTAATGGTTACAAAAAAGATTTTGGAATGAGTTAAGGAAGGATGGTTAAGATGGCGTTTGAAAATTGGTTAAAAGCGTTTGTTGATGAGACAGACAAAATCAATACTAATGATGAGTTCGCAGTTGAATATAATGTCAATGGTCAAGCTGGTGTTTATGAATACAAGATGGCAGAAATCATGGAGTTCTTATTTACTGCTGATGAAAAAATACAAGAGCGTGTAAAGAGCGATGTTGTGAAGATGGATTTTCACAATGTGCCTGCTAAGGATTTTAAATTCTACTTTACACAAGTTGCAAAAGGAATGGCGAATGTTTACATGGTAAGCTACGCCACAAGTTAGGAAGGATGGTATGCAAACAGTAATAGCAAAACTAAAAGGACAAATCAAAGAATGTTTAGATTCTAACGATTTTGTTGGTGCAAAAAATCAATTAGACAAGTTAATTGGTTTTGTTGAAGGCAGCATTATAGAAGAGGTGTTGTAATGTATAGAGTAATTTATTGGTTTCATGGCGAGCAAAGGTTTACCGCCAAAACAAACAAACAAGATGCAATTAATACTGCTAAACATTTTGGTGGCACAGTAGTAAAAGAACTATCAAAACATAATGAATCATTTGGTATTCCTTTTGAAAAAAAACACAGACTAAATATAGTAGAACAAAAACTAGCAAAAACTGAAAGGGTAGGTAAATAATGGCTAAGAATGAACTATTAAACAAAGTAGATACTATTAATAAAATATTTAATGTAGAAGCAAGAACAATAGGTGCTTATAGATTAGATATAGCTTATGGCGGATATAGATTAACACAATTAGTCAATGGCGCTGGTGGAGAGACTGATATATCTCCAAGATTAAAAGCAAGTGAAATGAGAGAATACCTTGATGGATTTACAAAAGGAGTAAGAGCGATGGGAAGGATGGTGGATATAAAAGATGGCAAATTCACACACATTATTTAAGTTAAAACCACTAGATGCTGGTCAACTTAATACAATTAAAAATGCGATAGAGACTTTAAGAATCTATGGCATAGGTACAGATGCAGTATCTTTAGACATGGTCAAAGCACAAATAGAAATTAAAAGAGAAACTGCTGCTAAATAATTATAGTACTTTTGACTATTAATCACACAATGTGATACACTTATATTGTAAGAAAGGATGGTAAAAGGATGGATGAAAAAGTAAAAATACTTTTGAAAAAATCTAAAGCGTTCAAACAGTTCGCTGACTATCTTACTGAAAATGGATATACCTACGAAGTTGTAGGTTCTATGGAAGCTGAAACAGATGCTGAGAGAAGTTCTCAAGGAGATAATCTTTTAGCTGGTGCGTTAAGTTTTGTAATGTACCCAGCAGATGTAGAAGTATTCAAAAATGGTAAGGCAGTTGCGTTTGTAAAACAAGCATTCAGAACTGGTTATGACTATAAAAAAGGTAAAGAGGAAGGTACGATGGCTTATTACCAGTATAAAGAGTTGCAAGAAGCAGCTTTCGCTGGTAAACAAAGTATAGAAAATACAAAGTTAGAGCTTGAGTATGTTTACTTTTACGAGGAAGAATACAGTAGCGATACTTATGGACTTGAGTATTACAAAAATCAATACTATGAGTATTGGAAATATGCAAGAGGTAAAACTAAAAGACTAAAAAGAGAAGGTTATGCGTTAACGTTTAATAGCGCAAAGACAATGTTTTTAGAACTTGCAAAAGGAGAGCAATACTACGCTTTCAAGAAGTACTTAGTAGCTATATAGGGGAAAACTATTAATAACATAGTTTACACAACAGAAACTAAAGTAGATGATGGTCGATGTTATTGTTTTCAAAACAATACATATCAAGAACCAAATTATCCATTTAGAAGCATAAGTTGTTTATGTAATATTTGTGTGAGTTGTTATTGTATAGAAGATTCACTTATGAAACTACAACACGTATTAGATTATTTAGAAATTAAAGAAAGGGGTAAATCTAGTTGATAGAACTATTTATTAGTACATGGTTAATACAAGACTGGAACTGGCGTGGATGGTATTTAGTCGGATTTAGCGGTGTATTTTATTTTATATATACAATATTTAAGATGTTCTACTATTCATTTAGATTAAGACTTGCAGAAAAGAAGTATGAAAATACAGAAGTTAGTCGAAACTTAGATGAAATGTATAACAAGATAGAAGCTGGTATAGAAGTTAAACCAAGTAAATACTTGAAATAAATATCTACAAAAACTTTTATATAAGCTGCTAGCAGCGCACTAGATGATGCAGTTTACAAAAACTACATGAGCGGCACATCCAGTGCGCTTATTTAATATTAGGTGGTATTTTGTAAACTTAAGGTAGAATGTACAAATGGATAAAGAATACGTATGGACTAGATTACATTTCTTTCAATTCGATGAAAAAAATCCGAAAGAACATAATTACTCCGAAATAGAAAACTCAATTAAAAGATTTGGATTTATAGAGTTACCAGTTATAAACAAAACTACTAATACTTTAGTTGCTGGTCATGGCAGAATAGCCGCACTTCAAAATATGGCAGGTCGTAAAGAAAATCTGCCAAAGTATTTAAAGTTAGAAGATGATACAAAGGAATGGTTAGTTCCAACAATCGTAGTTGAGTTTGATACTGATGATGAAGCAAAAGCATATATAGTTGCATCAAATCAATTAACAATAGATGGTAGCTGGAATGAAGCGCTGCTATTAGATTTACTACAAGACATTAATGCTGCAACACAAAACTTATTAGGAACTGGTTTTGACTTAGAAGATATTATGCAGATGGAAGAGTTTCAAAACTCGCCATTAAAGTTTGATGAAGATTTAGGTAAAGAAGTACACTACGTAAAAATAGAAGCAGATAGTGCAGAACATGCAGAATCAATTAAAGGTCAATTAAAAGAATTAGGATTTATATGTCAAGTGAAGAGTATCACGAAGTAGTTGTACCAGAAGAAATAAAAGAAGCGATGCAAATATTTATTTCGTTTCTTACTGCTAATTTTTCGTATGAAGATGGCATAGATGAAGTAGAGTTTAAACAATTTAGAGAATCAATTACTGATGGTATTTTTGGAACTGCTGAATTACCAATGATGCAGCGTAATAATATAGGTATATCTGGTAATGACTTTTTTAATGCTGCGTGCATACTCATGACAGATATGTTATATAATGCTACAAGCGGTAACATCCTAGATGCGCAGAAGGTTCTGCGAGAAATGGGGATGGCGGTAGTAGATAGCTAGACTAAACAGGTTTTAGTCGTTAACGTAACAGGAGTACGTAACATGGTAGGCAGACCAACTAAACTTACATCTGAATTAACAGAAGAAATAGCACAATATCTTCGTGCTGGTAACTACATAGAAACAACCGCAGCGCTTGTTGGTATTAATCGAGATTCAATATATGAATGGTTAAAGCGTGGCGCAGCTGAACAAGAAAGATTAAAAAAAAATCCTAGAGCTAGATTACGTAAAAGAGAAGAGCTTTACGTTGAATTTTCCGACACAGTAAAAAAGGCACAAGCACAATCTGAAGCAATGTTAGTAGGTCTTATTGGTAAAGCTGCACAAAAGAACTGGACTGCTGCTGCATGGAGATTAGAACGTAAATATCCAGATAAGTGGGGTAGAACAGAACGTAACGCAGCACAAGCTGAAGATGACCCAGTAAAAGAATTAGCAAAACAAATACAGGATTTAAGAGATGATAAATCTTCAGAAGGGTAAGCAATTAGATTCAATATTAGATTCAACTGCAAGAATTAATGTATGGCAAGGTTCAGTATCATCTGGTAAAACAATATCTTCTCTTATTAGATGGATAGAGTTTTGTAATAATGGCGCTAAAGGTAACTTACTTATGGTAGGTAAGACCGAAAGAACTCTTAAGAGAAATGTAATTGATGTTTTATCAGAGATATTAGATGGTTCAAATAGTTTAATTACTCGTACTGGTTCTGGAGAAATACAAATAGGTAATAGAACTATATATATTGTTGGTGCAAATGATGAAAGGGCTGAAGCTAAGATACGTGGACTTACACTTGCTGGCGCTTATGGAGATGAAGTAACACTATGGAGTGAATCGTTTTTTAATATGCTGCTATCACGTTTACGTGTACCTAACGCACAATTATTTTTAACAACTAACCCAGATAGTCCTAATCACTGGTTAAAGAAAAAGTTTTTAGATAGAGAGACCGAACTAGATATAACTAATTTCGCATTTGAATTAGATGACAACCACACGTTAGACCAAAAGTATGTGGAATCATTAAAAGCAGAATACGCACCACCAAGTAGTTTATGGTATCGAAGATTTATTAATGGCGAATGGGTTATGGCAGAAGGCGCAGTATATGACTGCTTCGATAGATTAGATAATGTTGTATCAGAGCTGCCAAAGATGAGAGAGTATTATGTAGGTGTTGACTATGGTACGACTAATCCACTTGCTGCTTTACTTATTGGAGAAGGAGTAGATGACCAGCTTTATGTTATTAAAGAGTATTACTATGATTCAAAAATAGGACAAAAACAATTATCTGATGCTGAATACTCCAGAGAGCTGCTTAATTTTTTAGATGGTTATGATGTTCGAAAGATATTCGTTGACCCAAGCGCAGCTTCGTTCATTACTCAATTATGGAGAGATAATCATTTAGGTGTTACGAAAGCAAACAATAATGTACAAGATGGTATTAGAATAGTTTACAACTTAATTGGCAGCAGAAAACTTAAGATACATTCAAGCTGCACTAAGTTAATAGGAGAGCTTGAGAGCTACGTATGGGATGTTAAATCACAAGAACGTGGAGAAGATAAACCATTAAAACGTAACGACCATGCAGTAGATGCGCTAAGATACGTAATGATAGCATTAGGTTCTATATGGAGACATTGGATTACAAGGAGTTAAAATGCCTAAAGGTAAAGGCTACCCAAAAGCAATGAAAGCTAAGAAAAAGGGTAAAGCTAAAAAAAAGAAAAAATATTAAATGTTAAAGTTACCAGAGAATGGTTCGGCATTTCCGCCAGAGAACCATAAAAGCATATTTAGGGTTTATGAAGAACATTCAGCATGGCATGCTGGAGACCCAGCTATATTACGAAAGACTTATGCTAACGTTCCACAAGATTATAGACCCAGAAAGTATATGTTCTGGACAAGAAAAGGCGCAACAGATGCGCAGATAGAACGACATCAGATTCACGTTCCACTTGCAGGAGATATAGCACAAACAAGTGCTGACTTATTATTTTCAGAACCACCAAACTTTATGGTAAACAACAATGATTTCTCCGAATCAGACCAACTGAACACACAAGAGAATTTAGATTACCTACTTAGAGAGTGCGGATTAAAGAATAAATTATTAGAAGCTGGCGAAACATGCGCAGCTTTAGGCGGAGTATTTTTAAGATTAGTATGGAATGCAGACTTTATGGATAAACCAACTATACAAGTTGTATCTCCAGATAAAGCAATAGCAACATTTATGTATGGTCAATTAGTAGCAGTAGGTTATGTAACTGAATACGATTCTGCTGATGGTCAAGATTTTTACAGATTAGTAGAGCATCACGAAGATGGATTAATACATAACGCACTATATCAAGGCACTAAGACAAATATTGGTACAAGAGTGCCGCTTGAGAGATTACAAGAAACTGCTGATTTAGAAGATGAGATAGTGCTGCCATTTAAAACATTAGCATCAGTTTATGTACCTAATCAGAGACCACTTAGAAGATTACGTGGATATGAATATGGTCGTTCTGATTATGATGGTATCGAAGGTTTACTTGATTCAATAGATGAAGCATACACATCATGGATGCGAGATGTAAGACTTGGTAAATCAAGAATAATTGTACCTACTGAATATCTTGAAAGAAGAGGTCGTGGTCGTGGCGCAGCATTTGATGTAGATGCAGAAGTGTTCACTGCATTAGAGATAGACCCAAATCAAGAGAATAAAGGTATTCAAACAGTTCAGTTCGACATAAGACATGAGCAACACAGAGTTACAGTCATGGAATTAATAGATAGAGCAGTTACTGCTGCTGGCTATTCTCCACAGTCATTTGGTATAAGTATTGAAGGTAGAGCAGAATCTGGTACTGCATTAAAGCTGCGTGAACGTAAATCTTTTACTACACAAGGTAAGAAGCAGAGATACTGGACACAACCACTTGAAGAAATATTAGAGAAGCTGCAAATACTAGATGTAGAATTATTTAGTAAACAATACAAACCAATTAAACCAAGAGTTGAATGGCAAGATGCAGTGCAACAAGATGTAAGAGAATCTGCAACAGTAATTGAATCTTTACATAGAGCGCAAGCTGCTTCATTAGAAACTAAAGTTAGAATCCTTAATCCAGATTTAACAGAAGAAGAAATAGAAGATGAAGTTCATAAAATAGCAACTAACTTTAATTTAGCTGACCAAAGCGTAGAAGATATATTAGAGCTACCATAATGTTATGGTTTATGACCCAGCAACAAATGAACAGATAGTCGAAACATACGCATCAGTATTTCAAGAAATAAACGATTTTTTATTAGAACTAACCGCAGAAACATTACTA
>VMHT01161320.1_pt1 | contig 17620 bp, 17 predicted proteins | sample 4693611 | NCBI WGS metagenome assembly VMHT01 (sample SAMN12280063, study PRJNA550983) | marine metagenome | isolation source: seawater sampled from same location over 5 years 0.02-0.2 micron viral filtrate | place: USA: collected off the coast of southern California halfway between the port... ...
ACTACAGTTTGTTGCAACGACGGGTATCGTCGACTGCATACAAAGAACTTCTAAAGCTCGAAGAAGAAGTTCCTGGTGTGCAGCCCCGTGAAATTCGACGCATTAATTTTAGATCCCTATAAACATGAATCATGAAGAGAGAATAGATATGAGTAAATCAGCAGTAGCAGTAAAGATGAACACCCTAGTAGCATCAACAGACAAGTTACCAGCACACCTTGTAGGTATTGACGGTGGTCGTGGTAATGAGAACGTTGGTCAAAACGTGCAGATCCCACGCATTAAGCTTCTTCAAAAGATGTCTAATGAAGTGGACAAGCATCACGCAGCGTATGTAGAAGGTTGTGAGCCAGGCCATCTAGTCAATACGCTTACTAATGAGAACTACGGTAATGACCTCTATTGCCTTAGCTTAAAATTCAACACTGAGTTTGTTGTGTGGCGTCACCTAGATGCTGGCGGCGGTTACGGCGGTGCATTCGAGTCACAAGCTGACGCACAAGCGTACGTCGATGCACAAGACAAACCTAGTGAATACGACATCAACGAGACTCACGCACACATTATCCTTATCAAGAACCCTGAGACAGGTGAGCTAGAACGCGCTCCTGCCATCATGGACTTCGCTAGCTCCAAGCTACGTGTATCCAAAGCATGGAACTCTCAGATTGCTATGAAAGGTGGCGATCGATTCGCTGGTTTGTGGAAAGTGTCTGGTGTACCTACCGAGAACAAGATGGGCAAAGCATTCATGAATTGCGAAGTCTCGTTCGTCGGTTGGGCTCAAGAAGAAGACTACAAAGCTGCCGAAGGTTTATACGAGCAGTACTCTAAGTAGCAGGTATTAGGGGGTCTTATGGCCCCCTTTTTTTATTTGAACGAACATAGCTTTGTAAGATCAATACATAACTCGCTGTCACCTGATGTATATAAGTGGAAAATTCACGATACATATACAGGAGGTGTACCCGACGCCATGTATGCAGGGCCGGCGGGAGTGCTGTTCGTTGAGTACAAATATGTAAAAACCCTCCCAAAACGTGACGATACAGTCATTCGACACTCCTTAAGTGAGTTACAACGCGTATGGTTAGATACTATGTATCAATCTACCCCCGTAGCGTTAATATTAGGATGTGAAGACACTGCGCTAATAATAGTAGATGACTTTGCAGCTAATATATGTAAGTCTAAGTATGTAGAACAAGCAATACCACGAAAGCAGGTAGCTCAGTGGATCTACGACACCGTACACTCAGGAAGAGCACATGAAAAAAGTAAGCGAGTTACCACCTGCAGTCCGTAATCTACGAAGAATCTGGGACAGTAAAAAAGCAGAAATGAATTTCACCCAAGTGCAAGCAGCAGAAAAGCTTGGCTGGTCACAAGGGGCTATCTCTCACTACCTCAACAACATCACCGAACTTGGGCCCGCAGCAACCATTAAGCTCGCTAATTTCCTAAGTGTTGACCCCCTCGAAATCGATCCAAACATCAAAGAGTTCCTACCAAACACGTACACAAGAGTAATCAAGTACGACATCAGCAACATAAAAAAACCAATAAATACAAAGTTCCACGAGCGCAAGGTTGCGAGTTCTTTTTGGGTTAGTGCTGCTCCCAAAGATTACGATAGGGTCGGTGCAGGCCTTCACTCAGGTCAAGCACACACGTTAGTGTGCCCGATAGAAGACTTCCCAACTGCAACCAAGTTTCTGGTCAAGCTCAAAGGACAAAACCGCGCGGTATTTTTGATGAAAGATGACTTGCCGGATAACAAAAACATCGAGATTGCGTACGCCGTGCTCTACACCACTGTCAGCAGCAACCACGCTTAGTTACAGTAATAATCCTACATCTTGTGGTGACTTTCACAGAACCTTAATATAAAAGCACCCAAGTAGAAGTAAGTTTACTACATTATTAGCTCAGGTACTGCTAGTATTAGTCTCGCTATTAAGCACAAACGGTAAGAATTTAAGGAGTAACTTATCGAGACTATATTGTTAGAACGGTATGGGCCTTTCATGGACTTAGAAGAACTGGCTGATCTCATGCGCATTAAGAGACAGTCGATGTATCAGCAGATATATCGAGGGCAACTAGATGTCCCCCATGTAAAGCGGGGGAAAAAGTACCTTTTCCCCACGCAAGAAGTAGCTGCCTACTTTACATCCCAGTTAAATCTTCCGCCCGCAAGTTAATGTATCTCGAAAGCTGATCTAAAGTGCGGTGTCCTGACACGACCCGCACTTGTTCTACTGCCATCCCCCTCTCAAACATTCTGCTAATCGCTTCATGCCTTAGATCATGGAAGCGAAGGTCATCAATCCCTATCTTTGCAGTCATACGTGCGAACTTGTCTGAAATGCTCTCTGAATGCTGTACCTGAAACAGGTTATCCCTCTGCCCAGTCTTGTTTCGTGCACGTAGGAGCGCCTCTCTCACGCCCTTTAATATGGGTATTTTAGCCTCTGAACGACCACCTTCAGCCTTCTTATCCTTACGCAATAAATGAATAACACCGGCTTCTTCATCGATGTCTGACCACTTCAACCTATGAATCTCACTCTGCCGCATAGCAGATTCCACAGCTATGTCGATTGCTGTGCCTATCCAGTGATCACCTGACGCGCTGATCAATGCGTCGTACTCACCTGGGGCCAGGCGTCGGTCTCTTCGCTTACTGCCCATAATGATTTTCTTTTTCTGCAGCTCATCAATAGCTTGATCAACAACGCGCTCTTCTGTTTTTACTCTGCTGTTTTCAATAACCTGCTTCATATAATACATCTGAGTTTGTAGCGTGCTAGCGCATACAGTTTGTTTACGGTGAGCCGCAAAGCTGAGCACGTCATCAAGTGACATATCGTGTATCGATACGCCCGCAAAGTATTGTTTGATTTGATTGAGCTGACCGCGTTTCGGGCCCGATACTTCTAACCCAAACCTCTCGAAGCTATAGATCAATTCATCAACCATATGGTCGATGAGCACGGACCGCGATTCACGAGTATCGATCCACGAACCGTCCTCCATGCTCAGCTCTGTACGCCGCGCCCATGAGGAAGCAGCTGCTTTAGATTTGAAAGTTTTGGTTTGGTGGGGGAAACCTTTCTTGCGGATCTGCGTGTGCCAGAGCCCGCCGCGCTTGCGTATAGTTGCCATTTACTGTGCCGTCCGTGTGCCGTAGCTTTCTATTCTACTTAAAAAACTAGGCACATCATAGACTTACAGAAATGGCGGAGAAGGAGGGATTCGCAGCTTTAAAACTGTGTATTTACTTCTATATCAAACACTTAGGCTCTTTTTACTTTCTTTTGATGTATGTACCACGAAGCTCGTAACTTCCTGATATTTCTACTTAATTTATTTTGTATTATCTTTGATTGTGCCACGGGCACACCAAGAAAGCGGGTTACGTTCAGATCGTCAAACGCAATAACAGACAGCGTTGCGATCGCAAAAGCGAGCACATAATGAGTAAGCATAAGGGGGCCTCTAGATAAGGTAGCATTATATTAGTAACGAGGCCTTTCTACTAATGATTAAGAGTTATGCGCGCTATGCAAACCGGTACTTACCACGGTTCTTTTTGCGGCTAACTACCTTGAGATTTTTCTTTGAATTGTTGCGTGGGTTACCGTCTGCGTGATGGACATCTTTCTTGTCACCCTTACTTACTTTTCCAGCGCGTTCGGCCCTACGGCGAGCAGTGTTTCTACTTGCCCGATTTTTCTTTTGCTCATCCTTGCTATGGTATTCCTTGTACTCCTTTTTATAGTTGCGCTTCTTAGTCGCCATCAGTTTCCTCAGTTTTAGGTATGGCATCTTTTACAGCCTGAATAGACTGGTACCACTCTCCGTCAGCGGTTAGTGTGCCGTTAGTAATATCGTGAAATAACTTATCGAACTGATCCCCAATCTTTGGGTAAGACCTCAACCGCTCTTGCCTCCAAGAAAGATCCTTGTCCCCAATTATGTATTGAGTCACCGTCTGCGTATGCTCATCAAATCCATAAGCTACTGTTTTACCCATACAAGACCTGCCTACCGGCTGGAACATCACCCAGCTATCGTTAGGCTTATGTTCCTGTGGGCCAGCTTCAATCTTTCCGGTTTCTATATTGTATTTAACGTATTGAGTACTCATCGCAGTAACATCATCATCCCTTCGACTTTGTTTATTTCATCATGAGTCCAGTCTCTGTCTTTGTCAGAAACTGGAACTTGTGTCTCTCTTTGGGTCCAGTTATCTACAGTCAACCGAAACTCAATAGCAGCTGTAGTAGGCAAAGCTAAACCGCCCGCCAAATGAAAAGGTTCGACGCGATAATCAAAATTTGCTCTCTGAAATATTTCGGCAATCGTTGTCCAAGCGTCACTAAACTTGACGTAGTAAGTAGAGCCAATACTGATTTGGTTATTAAAATTTTGTTCGCCGTACGCCCCACCAAAAGTTGGTGTTACATAATCTACCCAGCTCCAATTAAACGTCGTCCTGTTAGAACTTGGGTCATAGCTTGAGCTGGTAACGTAACCGCTTGCAGCACCACTCGCGTTATTTTCCTTTACCTGACCTACCGAAGCAGCTGTTTTGTCGCCTGCAACTTGGAACTGCATAGTGTTGCCAATGACGGGAATCATTTGGCTTTGAATGAACCCGATTTGCACAGCGTTATAGTAGGTATCTAAAACTGGGCCAAGGCTGATACCGTCTGGCGCGCCCACAAATTTTATCTGAGCTTTGAGTAGATAAGGGTCATCATTTTCCCACAGCCCATACCCGCCGATTATGATCGCAGGTTTTCTTGGTGTAAGACTTTCCTCTAACTGGCCCCCCCAAACTACGGTCTCTTCTCCAGAAATCTGAACATTATCTGTTTGCGAAAACGGCACCAGCAGGTTGATATCACCCGTGATGTTGTCTGCGTAGAGGTTGTCAATTGTTACGTTTGAAGCATCCAAAGTGCCGGATTCAATTGAGTTTGCGCTGATCTTGTCTACGCCGAGCTTACCTTCACCTACGTTCTTGAGTGTTACACCATCAAGGTTAAGAAGGGTGGCACTTATCGAGCCTGCAGTAATTCTATTAGCTACATCAAGTGTGCCTGAGGTAATTTTGTCCGCATTAACAGAGCCGATCTTCGCGGCTGTAATATCAGCGTTCTTAATGAATGCAGTATTCATGTAAACGCCAGCTGGGACACCAGCTGTTGCAGCAGCGTTAGTGACTACACTAAAAGGAACTGATGGAGCAGAGGTATCGCTACCACCACGTGCAATGGCAAATCGATCTGCGTTGATAATAAATTCGGAAGTAATCTGTCCCGAGTCATTAGCGGTAGAGGCTAAACCGAACCCCGCAACGTGGCCGTTGACGTCAGTCTTTACTGTGTACTTAGCAGACAAACCGTCAATTGTTTCGGCTTGTACTTCTATCTGCGCTTTAGTTGCTTCTAGATCAGTAACTTCTTCTACCTGAAAACCTGAAATGCGCCAGTGACCAGTTGGTACAGGTTGGCCACCATCATGATAAGCATCGAGGAACTCGAGTTGAAAATATTTTACGCCCGTCTGCCAGTCATCTTTATCCCACGTGTACTCGTAGTAACCCCACTCATCAGTACCCGCATATTTGGCATTGTGAGTACTGCGATAAAAATTACTAGGCTTGTAAGGACTTCGACCATAATTTCCAGAGCCAGCAGTTCCTTTGCTGTCCGTAAACTGCCGCAGACTGAAGTACAACCTACCAGGGTCAGCTGCTGTAGGCTTAGCCCAGAACCTAACTTTGTAAACAGCGTTTTGAACAATAGGTATAAGGTCAGCCTGTCTAGGATAATCCCCCTGCTCTAAGCGTAATACACGACCTGTACCATCAGGAGCAGTACTATCGGCAATAATATCTTGATCGCCTAATACCCACTCATCAAAAGGATCGTGGATAAACCGATTTCCTGGAAGACCTTTACCTTTTGGCGGAGCGTTGCGGCCAACAGATATCCACTCGATATCAAAGGTATCACTCGCTGTGTTACCGAAATCCAATCTAATCTGAGATATGTGGTGGTCAAGCCAATCATTACCGCCATTGGTAAGAGAGGACATATCCCACTCAGCAATAACCCACTCGCCAGTTACGGTAGGGTCGGCGATTAATTTCTTGTAATCTTCAGTTTCATCGTGATCGTTAGTGTCGTAATAAAGAGCACCATGCCAACCGCTGCCAGAGACGCGTTTTATTTTGACTTGGACAAGAGTGTTGGTGCCACCCCAAAAGCTGATCTCAGGAGACCTAAACACTGGGTCTGTACCTGTAGAGTCAAGGCGCAAATAGTTATGGCCTCCAGACTTTGTAATTCTATCCGTCGTCCAGCCGTGTAGCGTTGCGGCGCTACCACCAAAAGACCAAGTTTCTTTAGCCTTAAAACCACCCGCTGTCTCTGACTTAAGTAGCATAGTCGATGATGCAATAGACGAGTCAGCGTCTGTCTTGGTGTAGTAGTAAGTCTCTATATCAGCCGTGGTTGTATAGTCCTCAAAAGTAGACGCAGCCGCTAAACCTGTAGTCGCGGTAGATATAGCACTATCCGCGTCGGTCTTAGTGTAAAAGTTTTCTTCTAACGTAGAGGTATTTGTGTAGTCGGCAAATGTAGACGCGGCGGCTAAACCTGTAGTCGCGGTAGATATAGCACTATCCGCGTCGGTCTTAGTGTAAAAGTTTTCTTCTAAAGTAGCCGTATTTGTGTAGTCGGCAAATGTAGAATCAGACGCTAAACCAGTAACAGCGGTAGATATAGCACTATCCGCGTCGGTCTTAGTGTAAAAGTTTTCTTCTAAGTCAGCGGTATTTGTATAGTCGGCAAATGTAGAATCAGACGCTAAACCAGTTACAGCTGTAGAGATCGCGCTATCCGCGTCGGTCTTAGTGTAAAAGTTTTCTTCTAAGTCAGCGGTATTTGTATAGTCATCAAAAGTAGACGCGGCAGCTAAGTCTTGTGTCGCGGTAGATATAGCAGACTCGGTATCTGTTTTAGTGATGTAGTCACTAACCAAAAGAGCTTTAGTAGTTTCTGTCTGTACAAGAACATCCACTAAGCTAGTGTAATTACCAACGTGATCCCACTCAGTAGTATTAGTAATAGGATCATCTGTGTTCGGTGCGTTAGCATCCGCGGAAGTGTGTGATGTATTCGCCGCATATAAGTTAGTGTTATATACAACCAAGTCTCCCACTGCATACGCTTTAGCAGCTTCCCACGCAGGAGTGTTTCTAATAGCATCAATTTCTGCTTTTATTTCAGTTTTAAAATCCGAAAGGTCAGTACTTACAGCTTCTTGCAAGCCGGCAATTTCAGCTGCCGTATCATTCGGAAGGTTACCAATTGGAGTACTTAGATCTGCGTGCAATTCACTCGATGTGATTGCTTCAGTCAACTGCTCAAGTAGGTATTCAACATCAGGCGAAGTTTCAGCAACAGTACCGCTCTCTGAGTTAAATTTCCCTGCTATACCTGACAGAGAAACGTTTCGAATCCAGTAGTACCTTTTAATACCAGAGCCAACGTTGTCCATGTAAGAACTGCCGGCGGAACTACCTACAAATATAGCGGCGGTGCGGTCGTCTGTATCTGAACTCCAGACTTCGGTCAGGCCATGATTTGGGTAGGTATCAAATTGCTGAGCCCAAAATAAATTGATGACGCTATAAGCGCCCGCAGCTGACAAGCCTGAAGGAATCGGAGGGACTGAAGTGTCACTCTCTGGCGCGCTAGGGCCAAAACCTAAACTGCCCCCACCACCAACACCACCACTAAAGTTATTTGGATCAAACGGCCGCGCTTTTAGTTCTTTGGCTAGACCTGACTCAATAAGTTCTCGCAGCGTAACAGCTCTGTCTCTAGGATCTCCTCTACGCCCGAGACGTATTTCTAAAGCCTCGACAACCGAGTTTAGAAAAGCGCGCGTTAAAGGAGAAGCCTCTGTAGGTACTTTAGGTATACCAGGAACTTTAGTCGCTTTGGTCATGATGTACGGATCTCCTCCATACTCTGCGCGATGCATACTTCGTTTACATCTTCCCCTGAAACTTGTATCTCCCATTCGATAGCCAGTGCCGCAGGTAGGCGCATAATTGGTTCTGCAATAATGGCGTTGTTTATATTCTCGGGGATGGTAGTCCCTTGGACATAAGTGCCATTGCCTTGCCTATTGATGCTGTACTCAGCAATCGTTACACCATCAGCAATGACTGAGATATCTACAGGCCATCGGTTTGCACTTACACACGCCCAGCTCATAGACGTTGGCTTAGGAGCAACAAACGTTTTGCTTTTAAAAGTTGCAGGGCGCGAAATGTTAGAGGCTTGATAATGCATGATGTTTTCATCACGTATTAGATATAGCTCACCATCGCGAGGATTTGTGTATCCACCTCTTACAGCTTGGTTGTCTTGATTATCCAAAGTAAGAGTAGCCAGTGAATTCTCATCACCGCGCGGGTCATATACAAAACCGCCATTCGCGTGGAAAGCAACATAGGTGTTCTCATGTCTAAATGCTTTTATCTGCTCAGGTCGATAGTCGCCGGTAGCATCGCGCCACTGTTGAGCTGTAATTAAGCCCTCAGTAAGAACCTTGCCTTGAGAACCTTCTACCGCGCACAACCCATCAGGGCCCGCGTACATAACGTACTGTCCCATGTCCACGACACTTTCTTTGTTGACACATGCTTGTGCTAAATCTACGCGGATCGCGCTCATTGCACTGGGATCAGTACCTGTAATGAAGTAAGGCTGACCAGCTGTTAATGCAGCTACGCCGCCGTTAGTTGAGGCGATCGCTACAATATCCTGCTCAGTAGTAATACGGTAATTAATTGGCCATGCGTGTGGTAAAAACGGCTCACTGATACAAAACCGCTTGCCCGTAAATCCAGCCATTACTCCCTGACCCAAAGGTATTAAGCCTTTGAGAGGGCCATCTGGGTATAAAGCTGCATCGTCATCGGGTGGACCTATCCACCCAGCACTTGGTATTACTTCTGCTAACTGATCGGCATCTGTGTAGTCAACAACTTGTGTAACTCCCAGATTTATAGCACCACCAGAATACGTAACAGAGCCGTTCGGTAAATCAACCTGTGGGACTAATTGAAATGCACTGGTTGTCGAGCCCGTATTAGATCGGTAAAGGCGAAACACCGCATCCGTCCCAAGATTATGGTTATCACCTAATAAATCAGATATTGATGGCAAGCTTATTGTGGTCATTTGGCCGTCGACTTTTTGTACTACAGTTGATGGCAGGCTAGGAGGGCCTTCGCGCCCATCACTAGTAACGATTGTCATTACATATGACACATCGAGGGGGGTAAGAGTCTCGTCCGCATCACCAGACACAGTAACTACTGGCCTTCCACTTGGTGCAGGTACGCCGAGTCTAAAACTTGAGTATGGGTAGTGCTGATTAGCACCGGACACAATATTAGTTTTCCAGCTAATCCGAGGATAGTCCTGACCAGTCCAATAGAGACGGTTGATCTCGTCACCTGGGATAGGGCCTTCTGCTACATCTACGTCTTCATCCCACTGCAGCCAGTATTCATCAGTGCCGTTGTAATACTTATATATTGAGCGGCGGTTGCCATCTTTCAACTCAAAGACTTGGCTTGATAGCTTGGTTCCCAAAAGCCGACCAGTCTCAAAGTTTACATCTTGTGCAATTTGGCCGAATTGATCCTGCAACAATCGGCTACTAATTGCTGGTGCAAGACCTGAAAACCTATCTATCTTAAAATATACCATTGGAACCTCATTTTGCTTCTATTTTATTAGTTCTACTAATAACTAGCAACAAATCAATACTTAATTGTTCGGCAAGGGTAGTTCACTAACCCAAGAGTGTCGGGGCGGTATCCGTCTTCGAACTCAAGCTCGATACGTTCGGGGATATCGGTATGCATTTTGCCAGCGTCCTCATATGCCCGAAACGCTGTATTCAGATTAGTCATCCAGTCTAACCAGCCGCGCCCGTCGTCTTCTTCATTAGCGTGGTAAACAACTCCCCCAATACGTTGATCGTAGACATAAGTTGGGTAAGTTTCATGGAGATGCACGATGCTAATGTCGCCTGTCTTCCAAGCATGTTTAAGCTGAAAATACTGCATAGTGTCTTCACCAACTACTAGAGTAGTGTCGAATCTATACTCAGCTGCTTTTCTTGAGTAAAACGTTATCCGTAGGTGTGTCTCCCACCCATTCACGTATTTGTACTCGTAGGTGTAAAGCTCTTGGTGAGCGTCAGAGCATGCTTGAGTAAACTCATCCCACACTTTCACAGATGTCCCTGCTAACGCTTTGTCCCACCACTCTTTGGGGTGTATAAATGTTCGTAGGCCCCAACCGTGAATGTGGTCTTGGTTGTGAATATCAGCCGCGTTTCTTTTTGCAGACCCATCACCAGACGTAGAGGTAGTTGCTAACTCTGGGTGGTAACCTTCGTTTGGCACGATGCCGTACTGATACTCTAAAGCGACGGCGTCTGGAGGAGATTCAAGATTCGCAATCTTGTCATACGTCACTAACCCGTGTGGAGTGATGAAGTCATCGCCATCTACAAGAACCATGTAATCATTGTCTGACGCCAAGAACAGGTCGAAGACGGTGTTCTTACCTGTCGGTGCAGTTTCATCACACTCCGTGGTGTAATGCTCGATGCCCTGCTCCGTGCACCACGCTTCGGCTTCTGCTAAGAAATCTAAGTTAGTAGAGTTAAGGACGATCACCAAATCTTCTTTTGGTATGCATCGAAGGTGGCGCTTTACTGCTGGTATGCCTCGGCTACACAGTGCGTAATATTTGAGCTTAGCCATTATGATTACCCTATTGGCTTAATAGGCCAAACAATGCTTTCTGGAAAAGTCTCTTGGTCTGTAATGTCACGAAGAGCTTGTCGGTATACCCTAATTTCTTCTGTCATCTCCCTATCAGTAAGACCTTCAACATCTGTCTCACCTAACAGGACATCGCGTTTCAGTCTTATATTAATGGCAGTTTTTTCGATCCCATGCGAAACAATAGTCCAGACTTTTACACGTTCGTCACCTGATTCATCCCAATCAAAAGTACATCTTTCATATAGAGGGTTAAACTCAGGCTGCTCGGTCCTTACTACGGGTTTTATTTGGCCAGTTGTTTCTGTCAGCTCGATTGGCGCACTTGCATCGCGTTTATCCCAATACTCTTGAGCTTCTTCAACAGCCTTCACAGCAATCGCGTGTATAGACTCTTCTGAAAATGGATCTGGTAGGTTCCGCTGAACGTAATAGGTCTCATACCCGTCTCGTGAGTAGGATACTTGTATATATTTAAGTACCGAATCTATCTTTAAAATCTCGTAATTGATCATCGATTCCTGTCATCCGTTTGATTAAACATAATTGCCACAGGTCTGTCTGAAGATAAGTGGCTCCACATACCGTTCATAGATACTGCATTCGTATTAGTATTGCTCCACACCCATCCATAAGCCGCGGGATTCGTTCTAGGTAGGGCGGCCCAAGTAGCGTCCTCTGTGCGCATATCCCAAACTGTGCCGTCATAAGTCCCGCCCCCTAATGCTTTGACACGGCAGATTTCAAAAGCATCAGAGTTATTTCCTCGCATACCAACGACAAACTTTAAGCCTTCAAAATATCCGCCCATCGATAGTACGAAACAGCACATTTGGTTCCCGTCTTCCATCAAATTCATCGTCCTCGACGCGTCACCAAACTCAGAAAAATCGTGTCCTTCTTCCGCACTAGAGTAGTAACTACCTCTGTAAGCTGACCAGCCGTAGCGGGTTGTGTAGTCTGAGCTGTAACCAGGAGTTATTTGTGATGTTCTAACAGACGATCCGTAGAAATTGCTTAGAGAAGACGGGCCTACTATGGGGGTAGGTTTATAGGGATCTGCAGCCCAATATTCGCTCATACTATGCGGGGCAACCCCGCCGAACTCATTCGCTATATTTCCTATACTTATTGAGCCTGACGCTGTAACGGACATTAGTCTTTGTCCTCTAGCTTAGCTTTAAGGTCATCGACTTCTTCTTTCAGATCTTTGATCGCCTCGATGAGGTAGCCAATAGTGTTGCCATAAGCCACGCTTAGGTACTCGCCGTCATCGCTTACTAACTCGGGAGCAACCTTTTGCAACTCTTGCGCGATAACACCGGAGTTAGCTTCGCCATCTTTTGTAAATGAAACACCGCGCATCTCATAGACTTTCGAGCCATCAAGAGTCTCGATATTGTCTTTTAGGCGCTCATCAGAGTAGGCCGTGACGTTACCTGAAGCGGTAATAGCGCCAGACGTACTAATCGGAACAGTAAATGTGGCTGCACTGGATGAGAGGGTTAGTTTTGCATTGGCGTTGTGCGCCCCGCCTATACCTATCTGAACCGTTCCGCTCGCATTTGAGTTAGTTACATATAATGGAGCATTGCGGTTACCTATAAGGCCATAACCGCTCAAGACTGTTTGGTCTTGGTTGGGTGTATTATTTGAACCAGTACCCGAGCGCGATACGTTCCCAGTGAAGTTAGCGCCAGATAGATTCGCTTTACCTGAAATGCTCTGGTGGCTAGTTAAGTAACCCGCACTTGCGTGAGTTTCAGAAGTTAGATAACCCGCACTTGCGTGATTACCCCAACCGTGAGCTGTGTCCCAGTTACTTGAGTTATCGGTGAAGTTGCCACTATGTAAGAACGTCTTCCAAGCGCCCCAATTACCGTCGTTAGTTTTGCCTCGGAAATATGCAGCGTTTAGTCCAGTACCAAAGGCAAGTTGTGTAATCCAATTATTATCATCGTTGTGAGTGTTACCACTGCTAACGATCGATAGTAATTGACCGTAGCTACTTCCCGAAGGTCTATTGTCAGTTGAGTCTCTCCAGCCATGCATCCCAGCTCGTAAATTGGTATCGAGGTCATCTGATAAACCGCCACTAGTAAGGACGGCTGCATTATGGTTCGTTAAGTATCCAGCGCTTGCGTGGTTACCCCAACCATATGCTGTATCCCAGTTGGCATCTTTGCGTACAGCTGCAGTATTGTTGTTCGCTGATCCAGCGAGCCACACACCATCTTCGTACATCACCTTGCCTTTCACTACGAAAGACATTTCGGTCTCGTCACCTCTGACTACGAAGGCTTCTCCACTGCCGTATGACTTAGCATCTTGGTGGAAATACTCGATGTTACCGTACTGGGTATCATCTGCCATATCCTTGAACTTAATCCCAGCACCGTTGCCAGAGTTGTTTTGTATGATGAGGTTCGGGTTGCTGGTATTAATCGTCAGCCCACCAGTCACCGTGCCACCAGACTTATCTAACTTGCCTGAGATGTTTTGGTGGCTAGTTAAGTAACCCGCACTCGCATGGTTACCCCAACCGTGTGCTGTGTTCCAGTTAGAAGCATTGTTAGTAAAGTCACTAGTGGTGTATAGCCTTTTCCAACCTTTGTCAGCAGAAGAATCACCATACATACTTCGAACATACACATCGCTCTGGCTGTAATCGATGAACAGCTGAGTAGTACCGAAGTTACCTGAGTTAGCGCTTTTCTGAACTAATAGAGAACCGGCTCTGCCGTTAGGCCAGTTGTCTTCAACATCAGCATCTGAGTTACCTAACTGGTGATAAAAACCAGCGTCGGCGGGTTGTGCATAGTCATCGAGATCGACATTACCCAACTCTCTTGATGTAGCTGGAGATGCTTTTGATGGGGCAGCGGTTAAGTATCCAGCGCTCGCGTGATTGCCCCAACCGTAGGCTGTATCCCAGTTACTTGAGTTATCAGTGAAGTTGCCAGCATGCCAAATCTCATTACCAAACGTGTAAGACTTGTTTACACCTGCATCAAGCTCGAGGGCGTACGGAGTTTCCCAACTGCCATTTTCATCTCGATCACTCAAGACATAAAAACGGTTACTGTTTACGTGAACCCAGAAATCATCGTGGTCGCCTGTATCCGCAAACTTCATCTGAGGTGATGTGCCTTCGATAGTAAGCTGGCCAGTCATTGTCCCGCCAGACTTATCTAACTTGCCTGAGATGTCTTGGTGGCTAGTTAGATAACCCGCGCTTGCGTGGTTACCCCAACCATATGCTGTATCCCAGTTGGCATCTTTTCGAGTTCCCGCTCCAGTCCCATCGGCGGGCTTGCTGTAGATGCCGTCCTTGTACATTAACTTGCCATCAGCCAAGAATGTCATTGTGGGTTCAGAGCCGCTGGCGACAAATGCACTACCTGAACCGTATGAAACCGTGTCAGAGTGGTAATATCTAAAGTAGCCTTTCTGCTGGCGGGCAGTCTGGTCGCTAAAGTTAACACCGACACCAGCTCCGTTTGTATCAGAGTAAAGTGTTAAAGCATTTGAATCAGCTTCAATAGTAGTTGCGCCAGTCAGCGTGCCGCCAGACTTATCTAACTTGCCTGAGATGTCTTGGTGGCTAGTTAAGTAACCAGCGTCTGCGTGAGTTTCAGCAGTTAGATAACCCGCGTCTGCGTGAGTTTCAGCAGTTAGATAACCCGCGTCTGCATGATCGCCCCAACTGTATGCTGTATCCCAGTCAGTGGCGTTGTTAGTAAATAGCCCTGAGTGAAAAACCGTAGCGTCAGAATACGTCTCTGATGTAACGCCATCAGCAGACACAGTAGCGGTCAGCTTTAACGTGCCATCCTCATCAAGCTTTAGGCGAGCAGAGTTGTTATCGCCATCGTGGACGTACCACTGTCCATACCCAAGCGAGCTGTAACCAAACATCATTCGCTCGTGTTGCTCGGAACAGAAATCTATATTCGGGCTTGCTGAACCTTGGAGTTTTATCTTCTGGTTATGAGAACCACCAACGAACTTACCAATAACAAGAGGCCATTTAGCGTTGCTGTGCGAAGTAATTACATGAGTGGTAGTATCGTCAGTGTTTGAGCGTAAGTACTTAGGGTCAGTTTGAGACGTTATATCAAAGTCATTAACCGCCTCAATTAAAGCACCAGCGTTCAGCCTATTTTCACATTTATCACCCGCCCCAAAAGAGCCCGCCGTAGTGCCATCTTGCGCGCGCTCGATGAACAGCTTGTTGCCCATCACATCAGTAACTTTACAAATTTCTGAGGCACCGGTACTCGGATTTTGGAAAGTTACATAAAAGTAATCATTTCCATAGTCAACAATAGACGGAAACACGGATGCATCGTCCACATCCACCGTTTGTGAGTGAGTGTAAACAGTAGATGTTATTAACGCCTTACCGCTATTAGAAAATTTTACAGTCATGTAAAACCCCTAGTTATGATGCAGTTATTGTCCAGCTAATCGCCATAGAGTCGGTGGTATCTTTATTCACAACGCCCGCAAACTTAGTTCTGCAAAGCATGATGCCGCCTGAACCAGCATTAAAAATTGCTGCCTCATTCAAGCCTGTCAGCGTGTTTGGGGTATCGGTAGGGAAGTTAGCAACGTATGTAATTGATTGCCCGCTAACAGTCGTTGAGTCCAGCGACACTCGTGCAGCTTCGCTAGCACCAAGGGTATGCTGGCCCGCTGTAGGTGTTGAAGTCCCTGTACCAATGGCCATATGAGTCATAGCGCCATCGCTAGTGTCTTTCATGCGAGAAATCACAAACTCCTTGCCATTGTTTACGACAAGGTTTGGAATCTCTTGGACTACTTCACCATTAACTGCAATGGTTAGATGCCCTGTTAGTTTAAGATCTGATGTTATCTTTGGCATTTTAAAAGCCTCGGTTAATTAAGGGTAAATTCGTTCAGTGCTGAAGCGTTCAGTACTGAGGTGTTCAAGCTAATCAAGGTGTAACTGAAATCATCTGCTAGCGAGAATGAGTCGGCTGCAGTCTTGCTAAAGGTGAAAGTTTGCTCGTCACCTAAACTAAAAATATTGGTTTTAGTTGTAGTAGTAGACTTTTTAATCGCGTCTACAGTTGCAGAATCATCAAGCGCAAATGCATCTGCTACATACTTTACGAATGAGAATGCGTGGTTTTCTGTCAAGCCAAACGCATCAGCTACTAACTTGCTAAACGCGAAGTTAGAGCTCTCTCCCAGTGACACAGCGTCAGTAGGGTTCTTAGTCATCAGAACCGCATCCGCATCACCAAAGGACACACTGTCCGACGCGGGTTTTGTAAATGCGTAACCATCCACATCGGCTAGGCCGAAACTGTCTGACACGTTCTTCGAGTACGTAAATACTGTGATATCTGCTACGTCGAAGGAATCTGTAGGCTCTCTTCTAAACGCCACATTAAGAGCTACTTCGTCTGCTACTGAGAATGTGTCGTTTATTGCTTTTTGCAGCTCTACTGTCTGTGCATCGGTTAGCCCTAGAGCATCCACAGTAGTTTTGTTGATGCTGATCGCTGGGCTGTCTAACAGTACTGCAAGCTCATCTACTAAGTATTGATTCTTCGAATCTGGATTTAGATAAAGCTCCGACGCCACGACGTCCTGCCAACCAATGCTTCCTTGTACATATCGATGCGCGGTTTCTGCATCGATCTTTACGAACGATGTACCGGCCTTGATCTCAAGAAATGTAGTGGTTGTTTTGGAGCTCATTAGTCAAAGTCGCCCCTAACTTTCAGCTTAATAAGGTCATAAACAGTTTGAACACCCCCCAGTGGGAATGTGATTTCTATCTCACCTTCAAATGTTCCCGCTTTGTCTAGAGTCCCCGCTGGGAAGTTTGTGACTACCTTTCCATTTTCACCATCAATAACTAAGCAAACTAAAGTCGCCTTAACAGTCGAGCTGCCCAACTCTCGGATGCGTAAGCGCACAGTAGCGCCACTTACATCGATCGGAGCCCAGGTTTCACTATTGTTTGGGTCTAGGGTGCTACCGCCCACAGCTTTTTGGCTGTCTCTCAAAGTGAAAGTCAGCTCTGGCAGGGTATCGCCTGTTACTAGTTTCAGCGTTTCTGAATATGCCATTCGTTGTACCTATAGATTGTTTGATTATATTAGTCCTACTAATATAAAGCCAGTAATTAATAACACCAAAGCACGGGGGTAGTCTCTCGTATGTCTACGTGTACAAACCCTTTAGCAACACCTACGCCTTTGAACCCCATCTCAAGCGCTTTCTCTACAACGGCTCTACGTTGTGCACCGCCAGATACTGCTATATCGGCGGCGATCCCCTGTGCATGGGTGCCTGGATTTTGCTTTCGTTTCTCTATGCTGTGATTGGGACTCCTGAAGCCACTAGTAATATAGAAGGGGAATCCACAAGCCTCTCGCAGCTCGTCTAAACGGTGTATAAACTCCACAGACATCTCGTTCTCGCCAGTCTCCTGACAATCGAAATCAGAGTATTTAAAATATTTAAAATCGTAATATGGCATTTGTTTTATCCTTTCATCATCCAAACTACCCAACCTAGAAAAGCAGTCCAAAAGGAAGCTAGTAAGGCTGTGCCAAATTTGGCGGTACTTGTGTTTGCGTTGGTTGATTCAGCTATCTCCTCGAGGTCTTTTTCATACGCGTCTAGTCGGAATTCATGCCGCTTTAGGCGACCATCGACGCCAATCAGCTTTTCTTCCATTCG
>VMHT01046712.1_pt1 | contig 17619 bp, 10 predicted proteins | sample 4693611 | NCBI WGS metagenome assembly VMHT01 (sample SAMN12280063, study PRJNA550983) | marine metagenome | isolation source: seawater sampled from same location over 5 years 0.02-0.2 micron viral filtrate | place: USA: collected off the coast of southern California halfway between the port... ...
AAAATATTATGGCAAATAAATTCCTCCACGGCTCTGGAAACTCAGCTGTAACTAAACAAAACACTCCTAGCAACTGGTATCCTACTGGCGTTAACTATGAGACATCGACCGATAAAACTACACTAGACGTAACAGCTCAACTTAGCTCCTTAGGTTATGTGGATGCCGAGCTAAGTGCTGCCAATGGTGATGTTCGTAAGTTTATCCACTCTATCGTTGAGCATCTCTACTTAGGGTATGCAGCTAACGCTGGAACTGATCCTACAAATCATGGGTCCGATAATTTTAAAATGGCAAAAGCCACCTCTCATAATCCAACTGACAATACTCGTTTCAGTACTTACACAATCTTCGTAAAAGAAAATGGAAACGTTACAGGAGAAGCTTCTTATGCTAAGGGCTCCTTTACCGCGACTGGTATGACTAACGACGCTTAGACTTAAAAATGACAGACGTAAATAACTCCCAAACTTCACTCTTAGATGCTATAAACGTAGGCTTGAGCTGCCTTGGTGAAAGACCTGTAAGCACAACTACAGACCCCTCAACTAACGTAGTATTAGCTAAACAAATCATTAAGGAAGTTAGTAATGATGTGCAAAGTAAGGGGTGGTGGTTTAATACGACTGGAAGTAATATTACAATTACGGCATCGGCTGCTGCTTTTGCTAATAGTGGTGGTATTCCCGAAGAAGCACGACGTTATATAACTATACGTTCTGCTCGTATCCTTCAATCACGCTTTGTAGGCTCTGAAGAGCTCCTGAAGTTCTCCTTCCAAGAAGAGCAGGTAAGCCTCGCCATCCTAACTCAAGCCAACGTACGCAATGGAGGAAGCGCGGGTGATCTGGGCTTCACCGAGTTCCCTTCCGAACTAAGGAACATGGGAGTAGAGGAGGTACTATTCCTTCAACAGTCAGCGGAAGAAAAACTACTATCACTACGACTCGTCACAGAGCTTAAGACTTCCGATAAAATAGTTGCTGAGAAAGAACTCATAAATGATCAAGAAGACCTAGTAGAACAACAGGTTCTCACAGAGGTTCAAAATACAAGTTTAGTTGCTCAGAACGCAATCAAAACAGCAGCAGAAGCTGGGCTGGTTACGTCCCAGCAAGCCTTAATTGCTCAACAAGTCCTAGATGTAGTTGCAGATACATCTGTTAAGACCAAGCAAGGGCTGAAGATCGATGCTGAAACAGCGTTAGTAGAAGCTCAAGAAGAACTTACAGACGCTCAGAAAGCCACAGAGCTACAGAACGCTATTAAGGTTGCTGCTGACGCTGGTTTAGTTACCTCACAACAAGCTCTGGTAGCACAGCAGGTAATTGATACTGTTGCTGAAACCGCTCTTAAAGGAGCGCAGAAGTTAAAGATAGACGAAGAAACAGACCTTGTAACGGAGCAGAAAACTCTAGTTGCTAAGCAAGCTCTTACTGAAGTCCAGACTGCTCTTAAAACCGCTGCTGACGCTGGCTTAGTCACTCAACAACAAGCCTTAGTAGCTCAGCAAGTAATCGAATCTGGTGCTAAAATCACTGATATAGGTGCTGATACTACTCTTAAAGGCTCTCAGAGCGACTTAATCGACCAGCAGAAGCTTACAGAGGTACAGAACACTCTTAAAACCGCTGCTGACGCTGGCTTAGTCACTACACAGCAAGCTCTAGTAGCTTCTCAAGTGCTTGAATCTGGAGCTAAAGTCTCTGATATTATTAGGGATACAGAGGTAAAAGGAAAGCAAAAGGAGCTGTTAGGTCAGCAAAAACTGACTGAAGTTCAGAATACTTTAAAAGTAGCCGCGGACGCAGGACTAGTTACTCAGCAACAAGCATTAATAGCTCAACAAGCTTTAGATGTAGCTGCTGATACTACTCTTAAAGGCGCACAGAAAGACCTAATAGGTAAGCAAGAACTGACAGAAGTTCAAAATGCTTTAAAAGTAACTGCTGATGCAGGTCTGGTTACACAACAACAAGCTCTTCTTGCTCAGCAAGTCTTAGAGTCAGTAGCAAATGTAAGTAACATTACAGCAGACGCAGCTCTTAAGACTAAGCAGGGCTTACTCTCCGATGCTCAGAAAAACCTTGCTCAAAAGCAGTCTCAAACTGAAGTACAAAACGCTTTAAAGGTAGCAGCTGACACAGGGCTGGTTACACAGCAACAAGCTCTTATTGCTCAACAAACGCTTGACTCTGCTGCGGATGTTGTGCTTAAAGGGCAGCAAGGTTCTTTAGTATCTGCACAGGCTGCTACAGAAGCACAGAACGCGCTCAAAGTAGTAGCAGATGCGGGATTAGTTACCGCACAGCAAGCACTAGTATCACAGCAAGTCTTAGAGTCAGTAGCTAATGTTGCTAACATTACAGCAGACAAGAACCTAAAGGTTAAACAAGGTTCGGTTGTTGACGCCCAAGCTTTAGATGTAGCTGCTGATACAGCCCTCAAAGGTAAACAAGGTATTAAGCTTGATGCCGATACAGGACTAACTACTCAGCAACAAGCACTGACCGCACAGCAAGCCTTAGATGTAGCTGCTGATACAGCCCTCAAAGGTAAACAAGGGTCAGCTATTGATGCAGATACAGCCCTAAAGACTTCCCAAAAGACCCAACTAGATGCCCAGACTGCTATTGAAGCAACAGCCGAGAAAGCCTTCTATGATGGCGTGGTAGCTGGCACTCAAGATACTTATCGAGACTACGCAGCTGAAATGCGTATGATGGGTATTCAAGAAGTATCCTTCCAACAACTAGCTGCTTACAAAAAGGTAGAACTAGTAAAAGATGCCAAGAAACTCCGCGATTCGACAGCCACAGAGTCAGGCGATGCTACAGAACTTGCTGAGGTAAACAAGGTGATGCGTTTTATAGGCGAGCCTCCAGTAGTAGCCACAAGAAGGAACTCCCTAGCCTCTGAGTGTCTTCGTCTACTACGTGACACAGACAAAGAGTTACAAGGACGTGGTTGGTGGTTTAATACTGAGGAGGACGTAGAACTAGAAAATGTTCTACTGGAGAATGCAAAAGACGCCAATGGTGGAAGCTTCGACGTAACTTATCCTAATGGAACAACAGAGACTTACACACAGTATAGTTCGGGAGGTCTCTACGGACCAACTTATAGGCATACAGGGTCCGATGGTATTATTAATACTCTTTATTACAGTACTAGTAGCGGTGATGGTCTTGAAGTTGGATGGCTTATCTCAAATGCTTATACGGCTGAGGGTGGTCTACCAACTCAGCTTTCTGTTGGGGATACTATTCGTCCTTGGCTACAAGCGAGTGGAGATGTTGATCCTCGGTTTAATAACTTTGTAGGTCTCACAGAGAGTAACCATGTTCCTATTGGTTCAACTGCTATCACCGCTGAAGCCAATGATTATGATACAATCATCAAGAAGACATCAAGCGGAGTAAAAATATTGTATGATCTCAAGAAAAAATCCGTTGCTCAATTCTCAGGTAAAATCAAAGCCGAGGTTATATACCAGCGACCCCTTATAGATACACCAGATAAGTATCGCGAGTATCTCAGTGTACGTGTAGCCCTCTTGCTAACTGAACTTTACCCACAAAGCGGTGTAGACATCCAACGTCTTCCCAAGATGGAAGCAGAGCTACGAGCTTACTTTAAAGATCGAGACTTCGATCAAGCAAACTATACAATGTTTGACAATTACGACACCGCTTCCATTCTAGGTGTAAACCGTCCACTTACTCTTATTTAATTATGCCCTTAATTAACACTTCGGTCCCCAACCTTATTCAGGGTGTTTCTCAACAGTCTGATGCAACACGCTTTGCTGGTCAGTGCGAAGAACAGGAAAATGCTCTTAGCTCTGTTGCCGAAGGATTGAAGAAGCGTCCCCATACTAAACATATTGCTAAATTAATAGCGTCTGCTATAAGCACCGAAAGTTTTATTCATTTTATAAATCGAAGCGAAACTGAAAAGTACGTTATAATTCACGATGGCACTAATTTACGGGCTTTTAATATCCTAGATGGAAGCGTAGCAACCATTAACGGTGCATCATCTTTAGCGGTTACCGATACGTATTTAGACTCCAATCCCGAATTTTTTAAAGCCCTAACGCTTGGAGATAATACTATACTGTTAAATAGCAGCAGAGTTACAAGCGAGACAGCTAACCGAACTCCTGTTGTATCTTCGGAAGCTCTAGTTTTTGTAAAACAAGGGGACTACGGCACTAAATATTCAATAAGTTTACAAGGAAACTTCCAACCACAGGCAGGTTCTAATGCCGCTATCGCTGCTCCACAAGTTTCGCCTACTGGTTCAAACTATTACCTAAATGGTAACCCTGTTATATCAGACGCTGGATCAGGTTACGAGCAGGGCTTTGTAAATATCGTCGCGAGTTCAAATGGGTCAATTATACAACAGCCTACCTTTAATGTTATTGTAGATAGTACTGGAGCTATTAGCACTGTCTCGACCTTAAACACAGGTGTATTTGGGGGTGTTTCCACTGGGAGTAATACTATAAATCACACTTTCAACGTAACTAATTTTACTAAAACCGACAACAACGACCCCTACAGTAGCACATACTCTCATGACTATAGAAGAAATTTTAGCTTTGATTGTAACATTACCGCAGGGAGCACCTCGCATCTTACAATAGGACAATCAGTCAGCGTAACTCTAGATAGTTCTTATTTTCTAGAATATAAGAGTTACGGGCATTATGATCGATATGATGATTATACTACAGTTCAGCAGCGCACTTTTACAGGCACTTTAGTAGCCTCTAATAAAGTACAAGTATCTGTAAACTACAATTATACAAGATACCCAAGCATAATTGCAACCAGATTCTCAGGCAAAAAGCACGATAATCCAAATTATTACTCAAGCGCAGGTGCTGCGTGGACCAATTTGTTTAATGGTGATGGGACAGGCTCTTTTACTTCCTCACAGCCTACTTTTGGTACTCCTACTGTTACGTTATCAATAAGCAACCCTACAACGGATGTAAGCGTAGCTAGAATTGACGCTGAAATAACAACCCCCGATTCAACTAATAGTAAGGATTTTAATGACACAGGTGGTCTTAGTAATGGAAACACAAACGACAGAAAAGAAATTGATACTTCCGTCATAGCCACAGCTTTAAAAAATAAAATCTATAGTGAGATAGATACTGCTGGGCAAGAGTCTAACTTTCAAGTTACAAGTAGCAACAATCTGGTCATAATTGCCGCCAATGCCGCTACTATGATTGGTTACACTATTTCAGCTTTTGACGGACTGGCTGACGGTGGTTTAGGTATTATCTATAAAGAAGTAGGTTCTATCAATGACTTACCCCTATACTGTAAAAATGATTTTATAGTAAAGGTAGCTGGTGAACAGAGCGACATTGAAGACGATTATTACGTTAAATTCCAAACGAACGATGGCTCTGCGTTTGGTAGAGGAATATGGGTAGAAACAGTAGGATACGATCAGCCTTTTGAGCTCGATAATACTACGCTGCCTCACCTGTTAGTTTCTGTAGCTCCAAATGAGTTTAAATTTGCACCAGCCGATGGAAGCACCGCAACAACCGCTGCTGGGGGCTCGTTTACTTTCAGTAAATGGGGAGAAAAACAGGCAGGAGATTCCGACACTAATCCTTCTCCTTCCTTTATAGGAAAAACTATATCAAACCTGTTATTCTTTAAAAATAGATTAGGCTTCCTTACCAATAATTCTGTAACCCTATCTGAAGCTGGTCACTTTTTTAACTTTTTCCGAACAACGGTATCAACACTTATTGATTCCGCAACCATTGATATTGAAGTAGGAAGTAACAGAGTGACTAACCTTAGGGCTTCTACGCCTTTTCAAGGAAATCTTGTCTTATTTTCCGATAATGAACAGTTTGTTCTTAAAGGAGGAGACGTTCTTACACCAAGAACTGTTAGTATCACTGCCGTTACTAACTTCGGTTATGACAACAAAGTAAACCCCTTAGCCCTCGGATCATATATCTATTTTACCTTTACTCGCGGAAATTATACAGGATTAAGAGAGTTTGCCGTAAACAGTACAACAGACACGTATGACTCTATAGAAGTTACTGAACACGTCCCATCTTATATTTATAAAAACATATCTGCTATGGCAGGGACAACTTCTGAGGACACACTGGTTTTAGTAAGCAAAGAACACATGAAATGTTTGTATGTTTACAAATACTTCTGGAATAACAATCAGAAAGTGCTGAGTTCTTGGTCTAAGTTTAGTTTCAATGATGATATAATTGGATTAGACTTTATTGACTCCACTTTATACATGGTAATGAATGACGGTGAAAATACTCACCTTGTATCTCTACCTCTTGGTGCTGGTTCAACCGCACAAGTTAGTGATGGTTTCCATACACTGTTAGACAAACGTGTTAGAGCTAAGGTAGCCGCTGGTACTAGTTTAATGACATTTGAGCAGTCCGATGGCACATATTCAGGAGCAAACGCAGACCTGCCTTATGACTACTTTACAGGTACAGTCCCTGCTGGTGGTTATGCCTTAAGGGAAATATTTGTTGACTCCAAAGGAGTTACCCACGCTATTGAAGCTTTAAGCACAAGTGGCGTTCAGGTGCATCTAACTAATGGAAACTTGACTGGGACTGAGGACCTCTTTGGTTACGTGGGTTTCCCCTACTCCATGAAATACCAGTTTAGCACTCAAGTATTCAAAGCACAAGGGGGCAAATCAGCATCCCCTACAAACGCTGGTGAGATGCTTGTTCGAAACGGCACAATGTTCTTTGATGACACTCATACGTTTGACGTTAAGGTGACCTCAGAAGGACGCCCAACAGCTACCAGTACATTCCTTGCTGACGACGTTCCTGAAGCAGAAACAATTATATTAGAAGACTATCCGCTAGCGTCTGGTACTGACACAAAGACTAACGGTACAGTCTGGACAAGGACAAGCGATTCAGAATTTACACTGGAAGTTACCTCTGCCACCTCAGCATTAGCTTACGACTACATTCACCTTGTTACACAACCTGCTAAAGTAGGGAAGTACCGCATGACTTTTAATTTAACAGTTAATACTGGCAGTGTTAATTCCATCGGTGTTTATGCAAATGATGCTGACGCTGTCGATAATGGTGCTAGCGAATACATTGTAAGAGCCCCAGAGGAAGGTGATAATTTTATTGAGTTTGAAGTCTTTGATGATGGAGGCTCACCACAGCCACAGATTTTCTGGAGAATAACGACGAATAGTATTCTCGACGTCTCAATCACAAACTATAATCTTTATCGGCTAAGACCTATAAAGTTCGCTGAGGGCGACTTTAGGTTCCCTATTTACAGTAATGCTAAAAATGCAGAGATTGTAATTGAGAACAAAAGTCCGTTCGACTGTAAGTTCAGTAGTGCTGAGTTTGAGTCCTTTGTCCATCCGAGATCAAAAAGGTATGGATAAATATGATGAGATACTGTTTGAGATGGAAGGTTGTAAGGTAACCTATGCCACTCCTGAGCATGCTGAATACATTGCAAAAAACATGCGAGCTATTGATGTCCTTGAAGCTAAGTGTGCTGGTCACACCGCACATGAAGCAATGGCGTTAGGGTTTCACTACGATGACATTACCCTCACTGGCTTTGATAAAAACAATAACCCCGTATGTATGATGGGCTCTGGAGTTAATATGATACCTTACATATGGCTGTTGGGAACAGATGAGATAAACAATAACGCCTACGTGTTCTTAAGGCTATCCAAAAAGATTGCAAAGTTCCTTATCAAACCCTTTGGTCAAGTTACAAACTTTATCCACAAAGACAACCTAGCCTCTAGACGTTGGCTGACTTTTTGTAAGGCAGAGTTCTTACAAGAAATCGAATATAATAATCAACCCTTTTATGAATTTAAAATAGACTACAAAAATGTGTGAACCAATATCAATGGGACTATTAGCTGTTGCCTCTACAGCTGCTAACTACAGTGCAGCAAAGGGGAAAGCAAAAGCGCAAGAGAAACAGCAACAGCGTGCAAGTGCAGCTGAAAGACGTCGAGTCCTGAAGCAATTCTCCTCTATAAGAGCGCAGGAAGGAGCAGAAAATCGTGCAGCTGCTGTTGAACTTCAAAAGGCTCAGGTGGCTTCCTACGAGGCTTATGGAGAGGCAGCTGCTATTGATAGCGGTATAGCAGGAGGAAACACCATACAAGCTATCCAAAACGAGTATCTACAAGCACTGAGCAATGAACGTCAAGGTATCTTTCAACAGCTTGCTGAGAACGACATTCAACGTGCATATGGCTTTGATAGCGCAGCGATGCAATCAGAGATGAACCAGATAAACATTAACCAACCTATTGCACAGGCTGACTTATTTAGTAGTGCTATTGATGGTATTTCAACTGGATTAAGCTTAGGTAGCGCAGCTCAACAAACAGGCTTATTTGAGAAAGCACCTGAAACAACCTAAATTATGGCGAAAAAAATTACAGTAAATGTCCCTGACAACGTATCTTACAAGAAAGCTAAAGAAGCTGGACTAGGTGGGAGTAAATCCCTATCCGTTCCACAAGCTTCAGGAGGTAATTACAGAGTAGCAGTAGGAGGAACTCTCAGTGCAAGTGAAACTAGCATGGGACGCCTCGCTAGTTCTCTCAAAGGCATTAACAATGCTCTAGGAGCGTATGCAGACATAGTGACTAGACGTGAAGAGCGCAGTCTCGAAGAGCTACGTCGCATGTCCAATGATAAGAAGCGCGAGCTGATCGGGGCTGAGAACAAAGTATTCCGAAAGATGGGAATACGCCCACAAAGTATCCTACAAGTCAAACAAAGTCTTGGTACGGTTGAGACTGTGAAGTTTCAAGCTGAGTGGCAAGAGCATTTAGATAATAAACTTATACCTTCACAGGCAGAAGCAGGTGATCCGTTAACTGCGTCACAAATTCAACAAGAATACACAAAGTATCGTCAAGGTTGGGCAAAAGATAATGCGTTTCTAAGCAAATCCCAACTCGCTACTGACGGTTTCCTAACTGAAACAGATGTACTGTATGACCGTAACTCGGCTTACTACTTCAAATCTGCTGATGGTTATTATGAGAAAGAAGTACAGCGTTATTCAGGAGCTGAGGCTATATGGTCAAAATTTGATACAGACCCTGAGAATATAGCAGGTGTAATCCAAGATCAAATTGATAGCATGGACACATCTACGTTCCGTTCGGTTCTTAATGATATGACTACAAAAGCCATAGCATCTGGTGATGAAACTATGCTTGATAAGATGGAAGAAATCTTTGGAACTATGGCAGACCCTGCTAATAAGATTAAGTTAGGAAGTCAAAAGTTCACTGACACTATGACGTTTGACTTGTTATCCCCTAAGATCAAACTTGCACAAGATAATTTGCATCTGAGTGATCTTAGAAAGGGCTCTGAAGAGCGACGCCTTAAGTTAGAATCAATTCAAGCTAAGGTCGATGAGGACTTTGCTAAACTAAGAGTTGATTTAAATAATGCCGAGTCTCCCGAAGAAGAAAAACAAATTAGAGAAGATTTTTACAAAACTACCCTTGAACCTAATCACGACATACTGGGACAGGGTTACGGTTTACAGCAGCTTGAGATATTAGAAAAAGAAAGAGAAAGTTTAGCTACCATACGGAGGACTGAACAAAACCGACAAGACACAGAGAATACAGTAATTGTTCTAAAGCCCGTTCAAGATGCTGTCTATGGTTACAAAACGACAGAAGAGATCAATTCAGCAGTCGAAGAACAAAAGAAAAATGCACAAGACCTTTTCGATAGCGGTAGCCTTTCTGAAAAAGCCTATCAAGACGTACAAGGCAAGTTACACAGTTTAGGTAATGCCACGACCCAAAAAACGATGCGAGCTGAAAAAGCTCGTTCGCTGGCTCAAGAGTCTAGCCTAGCCCCAGCTATAGAGGCAGCTACCATTAGCGAATCTCACTACCAGATGGTACAATCTGCTAAGAAAGTGATAACTGACCCTAATGGTAATGCTCTTGGTAACAGAAGAATAGCTAAGTATCTGGAAACCTCAGTAATGGGCGATGTATCTGGTTATTCGTATAATGAGCAGAGGCTGAACAGAGGTACGCAATCAATCCTTACTAAGCACACAGTAGACATTGCTGAAAAGAAGATAGAAATCGCAGAAGAAGTGTTTGCGGAGTTATCTCCTACATCTGGAGGAGAAATAACTAACCAAATGAGGAGCGAGCTTAAAACGCGACTAGCAAAGTATGAAGAAGAAAGAACACAGCAAACAACTCAAGAACTTATTGATTTCAGTAATGCAGGAGAGCAAGCAGCGAGGGAACAGGAGCTTCTTGACGGTGGTTATAGCATTGATGAGCTTTCTGAAGCTGAGATTAACGACCGTTACCTACAGTTAAAACAGTGGGAAAGAAGCGTAGAGGATGGCAACTTTGGTGGTATGTTTACCCTCTCCCAAGATTATCGTACTGGAGAAATTGATATAAAAATAGGAGCAAATTGGGCTTTTGACTTAGATCACACACAGCCCCTTACAGGTGTGTATACCTCTAAACATGCTCAATTTATAGAGGCTTATACACTGCTCCATACGCCTAAAGTAATCGAAACGGGAACAGGGCAAGAGAAAACGTCAATATCTCCGTTTGATGCTGCTAGTGACGAGACAAAAGCTCTTTTATCGCAGCGATATAGAGAAGCTCTTCAATTAAGAAAAGGTAAAGTTACAATTATAGACAACTTGGTAAAAAATCTAGATCGGGGTGCGCCTAGAGTTGGAGGTATGCCAACTGGACCTAACCAGCCTCCTGTACTAGCAGGAGTGCCTAGTTATGATGATCAGACTCGTCAAGGTCGTAGAATTGCTGAACAGAAACTATTCTCAGCTTATGAGTTAGCAGGAGTCCCTACAGAGCATTGGAGAGAGCAAGGCTACAAAGATGGTAACTCCGAGTTTACTCTACGTGGTAATCTTGGTGATGTTAAGTCTGGGGTAGGTTATCAAAAAAGAAAAGAGTTAGCCTTTGTTCCAGTTGAAACTATTCAAAAGTTACATGACTTTGTTTCATCAAACCAAGCAACGGGTAACATCACAGCTGACCTTCAAACTGCTCTACAAAACTTACCAAAAGAAGACATAATGGTAGTTAAGGAGGCTTTGTCTGCCTTCTACATCACAGGAGAAAAAACTTCTGAATCATCCCTACAAGAACTCTTTAATAATCACCGCGCTATCTACAGCGTTAAACAAGGTTACAACTTCTATAAATAAAAACATATGAACTTATTCCAAAATTCAGATGAAATCGTTAAAGGACTAGGACAAGGTCTCTTTCGTGGTCCCAATACACCACAAGAACCTACCGACCCCTTCTCTAGCGTTGCTCAGCAACAGCAGCAGCCAGTAGACGAAGAAAAACCCAGCATCCTTGCTGATCTAGCTATGGCTCCGCTGAGAGGTGTAGAAGGTGCTGCTCATGGTATATATAACCTAGCAGACACAATAGCCTTTGACGCCCTTCCAGACTGGAATGATGACAGCAGGGTCCTCGGTAGAAGCCAAACAATGGCTGGTGGTTTCGTTGAAGGACTTACACAGTTTCTTGTTCCATTCTTTCCGCTAAAGGCAGCGATGAAACTTGGTAAGGTTGGTAAAACTTTTGCTAAGTTAGGAACTAAACGTTCTGACATGGTTCGTGACATTACAGCTGGTTCTATAGTGGACTTTGCTGCGTTTGATGGACAAGAAGAACGTCTCTCCAATCTCATAAACCTCTCCCCTCTCCTCAAGAACCAAGTTACTGAATACCTCGCTGCTGATGAAGACGACGCAGAGCTTGAGGGACGCATTAAGAACACGATGGAAGGTCTTCTGATTGAGGGAGGTATGCGTGGATCGTTCGGAGTAATCGGAGCTGTTTTTAGAGGTATTAAATCCGTTAAACTACGTCAGAAGAAACTTGCAGAAGGCAAAGACCCTGAACAAGCAGCACAAGAAGCTATTAACGAGTCTGGTATAGACGAAGTTGACTATAGCCAGATGGACTTTCAATTTGATGGTCCTTCTACAAAGACTCCAGAAGACTATGGTATGCCTACCATTGCTGGACAGTTAGGTTTAAACTTAGACCCTCGACAAGTAATGGGAAGAGGTCCTGATGGTTTAGATGTTCGCGGAGAACAGCTGGAATTAGATATGGAGCAACGTCCTACGCAGCGTGAGATGTTTGATGAAGATGGGAATGTAATCCCACCATCAAAGGCGGTTTATCATGGCTCTAGACATAGATTTGATGAATTTAAAACAAGTAAAATTGATTCAGGCGAAGGAGGACAATACTACGGTTACGGTCTTTACTTTGCTGGCGCAAAAGCAGTGGCGAGGGTCTATAAGACGGCAGGAGCACCAGAATACGCTAAAGGTAACCTATATCGCGTAGAGTTGGACGCCCCTGAATCGTCCATGCTAGAGTTTGATACCTCATTCAAAGAGATGGACGCTGAGAAGAGAGCTAGCATTAACACAGCGGTAGGCGATACTGTAGATGAACTGGTAAGATTGGATGTTGAAGCCACTGGCATTAAGCCAGAAGACAGCCAATTCTTTGGCTATGACAAGAATGTAGACAATCTAGATCGCTATAAAAACTGGAGAGAGCTTTATTTCGAAATCATGGAGGTTGATCCTAATGCGAATGCGATATTGACTAAGAACTTACAAAAGCAAGGCTTTGAAGGTATCAAGTTCCTAGACGGATTTTCTCGTACCGATAGAGTTAAGGAAAAGAATTATAACTATGTGATCTTCGATGACTCCAAAGTGCGTGTGTTGGATCGCAACGGAAAACCTGTTAAGACTAAAAAAGCTAAAAGTAGACCTTTGATGGAGCCCACATCAAGAAGCTTGTGGAACGCAAAAAGCACTAAGGAAAAAGCGGAAAGTAAGGTATACGATGCTGAGCTGGCATTCGACGTTGCGAATGATTTTGGTATAGACGACTACGAATATAACTCTCTGAGTAGAATAATAGATGAAACTAAAGCTTTTTCAGAGTTTGCTGGAGATAAAGGTAAGTCCATTGATGTTACGCAAGAGTTCAAATGGTTTAGTGAGATCAGAAAAGACTTAGGTGGGGTAGAACCAGAGCTCCGTACCTACGCAAGACCTCAGAATGGTTACTTTGTAGACACTGGACCATTACGTTCTGAAGGAGCAATCGAAGATGCTGGTAATAGTTTCGCCTATTATAAAATAGGTGAAAACGCCCAAGGTAAAGATGTTCACCTCAAAGTAGAGATGGACAACATGGATGGAGAACTAACGTTTTCGGTATATGATCATGGCGATAAAAGGTTAACTCTACCTAAAAAGGACGTAACCAACGATGTTGAGTTTGACGAGCTAGACCTTCTAATGAAAGATGTAGCAAATGATTTTCTTGCTAAGCCTAACGTCCAAGGCGATCAACTAGAGCTAGGACTTAGAAATAAAGGAGAGCCTCTTGATCGACCTACTACTGAAGAAGGCGCAAAGCTAGATACTCAACAAGCAGACGCTAAAAATCTTGAGCCTCAAAACACTGAGGACATGTCTTATAAAGAAATCCAAACTCTTGCAAAAGAGTTAGGAGTAAATGCCAAAGGTAAACGTATTGAACTTGAGGCAAGGATTGAAGAACACTACAAGAAATCTCAAGAAGAAAGGCTACCTTCTGTAGCTGAAGATGGACAGCTTGAAATGTTTGAAGGACAAGCTCAAGGACAACGTAAGCCTACACAGCTAAGTCCTGAGTATAAAGCTCTCAAGGACAAGCAAGGCTCGACTGGACGCAATCCTACTAAAGATTCACCTTCAGGGTTTCAAAGTGTCTTCAAATTCTTCCACGACGAGAAGTTCCTTGATGACAACGCTGACTACACTGAAGGTTGGACAGGCAAGAAGACTTTTACAGAAAGCAAACACAAGAGCATGGAAGAGACTGTGCTTAAGATTGCAAAACAGCTTCAAGCATCAGAAGGTGATCGAGGTGGAGAACAAGCCCTACTGGGCTCAATCCGCAACGTTGCTAACCAAGGTGGTTTGATGATGGTTGCTAAGGCTCTTGCGATGAATATCGAAAAGGGAGCTAAAGAAACACCAGCTACGTTTGAATCAATCATCAAAGAAGCAGAAGAAATTGCTGCTGAAATGGGACAGCACCAGACCCAACATGGTCACTTAGCAAAGATTGTTGACGCGGAGAAAGCAGGTGAAGGTTCTATAGATGCGCTTAGAACACTACGAGCTAACCAGCAAGCTATACGCACCATTAACCGTTCAATTGGTAATGCACTCCGTGACAAAGCTGGAGAGATGCACGAGCTTAAGAAGAATGGTGGTAAGAAAGGCGATCCTGACTATCACGTATTGGAAACTGAGTTGCTCACACTTCTAGATAAGCACCGCTCTTCTCAACAACTCTGGTCTATCTACGGGCGTGAGACATCTAAAGTGATGCTTCAACGTAGAGCTTACTATGCTGGCACTTCCCCTTACAACAGACGTCTAGGACTTTCTGGTCAGCAGGTGCTCAACGGTGCTGATCGTATGCATTACAAAAAGAAACAGATTGGTAGTATGACTACTGACGAACTGGTTGATAAGATCAGGGCTGCTCCTAGCGGTGATGCTGTATTCAAGATACTTAACAAAACTACAGAAGGCACTGAAGGCTCTAAGATGATGCGTATCACTCTTGAGTATTGGATGAACTCGCTATTGAGCTCTCCTGTTACTCAGCTTGTCAACGTCCTTGGTGCTGCTGGTATATACCACCTGAAAGCAGCAGAAGGCTTTATGGGTGCAGCTATCAACGGAGATGTTGAGACGATAAAATCTATTGCAAAAAACATGTATAAGATGGAGTCCGTTAAAGAAGCTTGGGCTCACGCTGCAATAGCGTTAAAGACTGACGATGCTATCTTAGCTCCTGATTCACGTGTTTACGACGACAGTGTTCAACGTAGTCGTGCTATATCTTCAGAACGCGAAGATGCTTTCGGTAGTGCTATTAACTTCCTTGGAGCACTCGTATCTACACCTTCCCGTGCGCTTATAGCTGGTGATGAGTTCTTCAAGCAACTTAACTACCGTTTCTTCATTCGTTCTGAAGTCATGGCTGACTCCCTACGCAAGGGGGATACTATGGAAAGAGCTGTTGTAAAAGCAGAACAAGCTATGGAAGCAGCTGTAACCAAGGGTGGCACAGCAATGAATGAACGCGCTCTTGGAATGGAAGTGTATAAGCAAGTTCAAAAGCAAGACGATCAACGTGTTGAAATGGGACAAGCTCGTATGACTCCAGAAGAGTTTGACCAAACACTTAAAGAGACGTTTGAAACTCAAATATACCGTGTGAGAGACTCACGTCTTAACATGGAAATGGAAGACCCTAGGCTACGCACAACAGATGCTGCGCTAGACTATGCTAAGGAAGCTACAGCGACCAAAGACATCCCACAGGTTCAAGAGCCTTTAGCACGTCTTGCTCACTGGTTCCCACCTGCTAAAATGGTGTTTCCCTTCGTTCGGACTCCTACCAATCTCTTGAAGATGGGCTTTGAGCGTACAGCTCTCGGTGGTGTTGCTACTTTCATAAGAGAAGGTCTCCACGGTGAAGTCCTCAAAGGCTACAGAGAAATCATGGCAAATGGCACAAAACGAGAGCAAGCGCAACTGAAAGGCAAGATGGCTACCTCTGTTGCTACTAGTGCAGCCTTGATGACTTACATCTCTGCGAACGGACAGTTTATAAGTGGTGGTGGACCTAGAAACCGTAATGAACGAGAAGCACTAAAGCTAGAAGGCTGGCAGCCCTACTCTATCAAAGTAGGAGATAAATGGAGAAGCTACCGTCGTCTTGATCCTATCTCTACAACCATGGGTATCCTTGCCGATATTGCTGAAATTCCAAAATACTACGATGTTGATGTGGATACCGCTGAAGGTCTGTTTACTCTGATTTCTGTATCCTTCATGAACAACATTACCCAGCAGTCGTTCGTACAAGGTGTTGATGACCTATTTAAGGTTGTTAGTGACCCTGTAACTTACGGACCTCGCTTCCTCGGTAACATCTCTGGTGGCTTCGTTCCAAATGCGTTGAACTGGTCTCAGAACTTCCAAGAAGACAGAATGCTTCGGGAGACTCGGTCAATCTTTGACCACGTTCTTGCTCGTGTTCCTTCAGGTGCAAGAGACCTTCCTCCTCGTCGTAACTTCCTTGGAGAAGCTCAAATCATCAATGAAGGAGGTTCAATGCTCAGTGCGTTCAACCCTCTATACACATCTCCAGTAAAAGAGACTCCCTTGAACTCAGAAATAGCTAGAATGCTTCACGGCTTTTCAATGCCTGACAGTAAGATCGGAGGAGCTGACAACTTGGACTTAAAGAAGATGAGGACTAAAACGGGGCAAGATGCTTACGACCGATACCTTGAGTTATCAGGAACCGTTAAGCTTGGTGATAAGACACTGCGAGAGCAGCTTAGTTCTCTTGTTAAGCATCCTAATTACAATCTTCTTCCTGATGATGATATCGCTGACGAGACAGGGCTAAGAAACCCTCGTGTTCGTGCGATGTCTAAAATACTTCGTCACTATCGTTTAGCTGCTCGTCATGAGCTCTATAATGAAATGCCTCAACTCCGTCGGGCAATTGCAAGTAATGATAACCAACGTAAACAATACCTTAACCAATAGAATAATGTCCTCTGATCATACGACGTCTTTTGTAGGCGTAGCTGGGCTCCTCGGCACGCTTACCCTCGAACATGTTAACTCCTCAATCGCAATCCTTGTAGGTATCGCTACCTTAATTTGGCTAGTGATAAAAATATGGAAGGAGTTTAAAGGAAATGACACTTGATTGGTTAGCCAGCCTTACTCCACTAGCTGTTGCCCTTATTACTCTCGTAGTTGTGTTGTCAAAAATGCACTACAGCATCGAGAGCATAGCCGAAAAAGTAAAAATACTTTTTGATTTTCATAACAAAAGAAACGATAAATGACTGAAAAATCCCAAAAACTAGACCTACTCCAAGATATTCTTATTGACGAGTTCATCGAGCGCATCAAATCTGGGGAAGCAACTCCAAGTGATTTGAACGCTGCTAGACAGATGCTTAAGGATAATGGGATACAATGCCAGATTTCCGATGCTAATCCAGTGTCTGATTTGATGTCTCTGCTTCCTTTTGAAGACTCCGAAACCTCTAACGCAGCACAAATATGAGCAGAAACTACAAGCAAGAGTATCAAAGATACCACGCAAGACCCGAACAACGCGCACGACGCTCAAGTCGTAATAAAGCTAGAAGGAAAGCTCTGAGCCTTTACGGTTCAAGGGCGATTGCTGGAAAGGATGTTGATCACCGCGATAGAAATGCGATGAACAACTCTCGACACAATCTTCGTATTCAGTCTCGACGGTTAAATCGGGGCAGAAATAAGTAGAAACCCATAGATAATCAGTTGTGAACGACTCTCAAAAGCTTAAAGACTTTAGAAATTTTCTTTTCTTAGTCTGGAAACATCTAAACCTCCCTGACCCTAC
>VMHT01183948.1_pt1 | contig 17619 bp, 5 predicted proteins | sample 4693611 | NCBI WGS metagenome assembly VMHT01 (sample SAMN12280063, study PRJNA550983) | marine metagenome | isolation source: seawater sampled from same location over 5 years 0.02-0.2 micron viral filtrate | place: USA: collected off the coast of southern California halfway between the port... ...
TATGTATTGACCCATCATATCACTTGAGTTTAAATCTTTATTTGCTAACCCAAAATCCCCAGCAGTTAAAAGTATATTATCTAAGTATTCACTATCAGCATTAATTAATTCTGTTGCAATACCTATATCAAAGATAGTTCCAAATGTAGGACCGAGTTTAGAACCAACTATACCCTTACCATAAAATTCTTTATTAAGTTTTTTTAATGCTTCTGGGTCATCATAGTCAGTAAAAAATACATTGTATAAATCTTCTAGTATTTCTTTACCAGTGTGTTCAACAAGTGTTTGATTATATCCTGATATGTAACTTATAAGAGCAGGTGCTAAAAAGTATGCTGTTGATACATTCATCATCTTATGAACACCTCTAGCATCTTTCAACCAATTAGAAAATTTATCTTCACCTAAAACAGATAAATCACCTTTAGCTTCTTTATATATAGAATAGTTTCTTTCAAGAAATTCCATTCCATAATGTTGAAACTGAAACATAAATTGACCAATACCTTCTCTCATGTTTTTAGCTTTAGCATATGATTCATAATCGAAATGATTAAGTATTACCATATTTTTTGCATATGTCTTAGCTAGCTTTCTTCTTAATGATGTTTTAGTTACACCTTTTTCTTCAGCTTGTTTTGATATATAAGCATCAAACCTTTTACTTTTATTCATAAGTTTATGAACTTGAGCAAATGCGATTTCAGCAGTTAATTTTCTATTAGCATTCTCTACTGCTCTATGCATTTTAGAACTAAGTCTAGCAGCTCCACTCATACCAGTTGCAAATTGTTTCATTCCTTTATAAGCAAAACTTTCTTCATCTGCATATACTATATTACCATCTTCATCCATACGTCTTAATTTAAATGGAGTTTTGTTTTCTGCTTTTATACCTGACTCTATTAATGCTTCAGATGTTTCCATAAATAAATTTTCTCTTCTAAGAAAATCATCTAAATCCCCACCAAGTATATCACTAGTTTTATTTTCTGCTAAATACTTTTTTGAATCTGCTACAGCTCTGTATCCAAACGTAGCGTAATTCATTAAATACTGAGTAGCATTTCTAGCTGCAGACCTTACACTAAACCCTAATTTATTTGTAAATTGATAAGACAATAATACTTTTTTAAGCTCATGCATAGAACCAGAATCTTTTATTTGACCATTTACAGAACCATAAAGACTATTTACCATATCAACAATCTTAGCAGAATATTCATTTTCTGTATTATACATACTTTTTGCTTTTGATAAAGAATCAATTAATTTGCTTTTTACAAATACTTGAGTATTAAATTTATTTACATCATTAATATATGTTGAGATTACATCAACAAAATTCATACTATAATCTAAGTTAGTATCGTCTCTAGACTTAGCATAACTAGGTATTGCAGATGTTATATTATCAATAATCTTATCTATGCTAGGACTATTATGCTTCATATCAAGGTTAGCATTATCTAAATCATCAAAATGCTTCATCATATTATCCATCATCTTAGCATTAAGTTGTCTAGTAAAATGAGGAAAGTATCCATCTTCTTTATATTTAGGCATTAATTCAGAACGCATTTTTTCTTTTAAAGTATTTAACTTATCTACAGTTAATGAAAAACCTTTTCTATTTTCTATTTGTTTAATATGTATATTAATTTTTTCATCTATACCTTTTCTTAAAATTTCATACGATTCTGACATTAAAGAATTATAATCTCTTAATGCTTGAGTAATATCACTTGGTAATCCTAATTCTGAAAAATATTTTTGAGATTCATCATCAGTTAGTTTTACTAATTTTGTACCTTCATCATATTCTTCTACTCTTTTAGCTGCTTTTTTATCTGTCTTTGCTAATTCTACTTCAGCATTATATTTAGACATAATAACTTGAGGCATTCCTTTTTCTACTATTTGTATAAATTCTGTAAAAGATTTAACAGAACCCTTTCTTTCAAATGTTTGCAATGCTTTATATTTTTCGTTTATATCTGTTTCATTACCAGTATCTAATGCTTTTATATAATCTAATTCTAGTTCTCTATGCTTACGTAATGATTTATTTAATCTTGCATTACTAAAAAATCCACCAACTTCACCAGAACCTCTTATATTATCTATAACTTTTTTAAATCTATTGTTTAAATCGTTACTTCTTTTTTTATCACTATCAACAACTTTTCTTAATGATTTAATACTTTCAGCAAGTACAGGGTCTCTCTTACCAAGTACAGTTCCTGTCATAAATCCTTCAGCAACTTCAAACTCACTAAACTTTCCACTATTAACTCTACCAGCATAATCATATAAATCTTTTACAAAAGCATTAATGTTCCCTCTGGTAAGAAAAGCACCACCTTGTTTATCACTTAATAATACTGCATAATCCATTGGTATATGAAATCTTGATTCAAACATAGACATAGCAGCTTGATATGGAGCTTGTATGTTTTTATTTACAATACTACTATCAGCCCACTTGCTGATGTTTTTCCATAATCTAATTGCTTTTTTGTTATTTATATTATCGCAACTTACTTGCATTTTAAATATTCACCCATAGTATTAAATACTTCAAACCCACTATCCTTCATAGGATTTTGTCTTGCGGCTGTGTTAAGTACATTGTTTGCTTCAGTAACAGATTTTAACATATTTATAACTTTACTCCTAGATTTTACTTGCTTTGGTTCATACTTTAAATATTTCATATGAGCATACATAGGATTGTTTTTTATGTTTTCTGGCATACCATCATCTCCTGCTATATTATATATGTCTTTTGTAATCATATCCATAAAGTCTTGGTCTAATGACATTCTTAAATGCATATATTTAGATGGATTTAAATAATCTTTTCTTGAGGAAAACTCTTCTAAATCATTAAGCCTTTCTAAAAAGTCTTTATATTTTTCTTTATTTTTACCTGACATCATGCTAGCATAATCAGCATACAAAGACATAACAGATTTATTAATAGTAGACATAGGATTATGTGGTAACATTGTTGATGTCCAATTAAAGTCTGAACCATCTTGATTTAATCTTTGTCTTGTTTTTTTATCAAAAGGCATTAATCCAAATATTTCCATATTAGAATTAGTTAAATCCATTAAACTAACATCTTTGTCAAAAAATCTTCTATAATGCTCATTACCTTCTAATATCGTTTTTAATGCAAACTCTGATACTTTTCTAGATTCTTCTATATTAGATTGATTTTTTTCAAATGTATCATTACCTTTTGCAAGTCCAGTTAGTAATTGTATACCTTGTCTGTACCTAGCAGTTTCTTTATATGGTATTGCAACAGGTCTATTATTAAATACACCTATATCATCTTTATTTTTTCTAGGCTCCATGTATGCATAAAGAAAATTTAGTTTATGCTTTTCAATCATTTTTAAAAGATATTGATTTCTTAATTCCATTACATTAGAAATGTTAGGTCTATAATTATTTATAAAATCTATCATTTTACTATCAACTACTATCTGATTTTCTTTATAAGCAAGAACTTCATCTATTACAGTTCCTTTACCATATTCTAATCTATTAAAATCAGTAAGTGTTTTCATATCTTTTCTAGCTTCATCTCCTAGTGTATCATACCAACTATCATACATCATAGCATTTTGACTTCTTAAGAACGCATGCATACCATTAGCATGAATAACACTTGACCTTAAATCACTATTTGATTCTATAGATACATATCTTTTATATGCTAAATCTTTAGGATGTAATTTATTTTTTGGTACATCGTATTTTTCTTGTAAATCATTTTGTAGTTTATTTATAACCCAATCAATACTAGCAACTTTTTTTCTTTTCCATCCATCAGGATAATGACTTCTTTGAATATATTTTTTATTTTTATCTAATCTCTTTATAGATGCTATAACACTATTAAATTGTTTAGTTTGTCCTACAATTTTTCCTGATACATCATCTAAATCTGATTTAAATGCTTCTAATTGGTCTTGTGGCATTGAATCAACATCTGAAACTAACTTACCATCTACTTCTTTTATTTCATTAGGTTCTATAGATAATAACTTATTGAACCAAGCATCCATTACTTGATGTTTAGAAGTGGTTAAATGATATTCTTTTTTATTATCTAAGAAATTACTATCTGCTATTTTTACAGCAATCCTATCTAAATAATTACCACCTTCTCCTTTAAATATATTTGTTATATTTTTCTTTGTTGATTTAAAAGCATCTTTTTCAGCATCTAATATATTGTTTAAGTAAGCTCTATCAGCTTTATCTAAATCTTTTGCTTTCCAAGAACCTTTAAATAAATGTTGATTTAATGATTTATATATATCTTGATGAAAGTCTTTAAATACTTTACTGCCAACTGCCATATCATAAAAACTTGTTTTTCTACTCTGTCCACCTTCATATTTTTGGTCACCAAAAGAAGCTAACAATTTATTTTGTTGATTTAAAAATTCTTTAATGATTAATTTATCTGCTTCATTTACTCCACCTGTTACAAGTTCATATTCACCATCGTCATTCTTTTTATATTTATCAAAAATTCTTATTCTTTTATTATCTGCATCTCTTCCTTTTGCTAATATTTCTTCTAAAGTTTTAGCATCAGCTTGCGAAGCAGACATAGAATTTTCTGCGTCTGGAAATAAAAAGTTATTTGTCCATTCGTATATACTATTTCCAATATTAGGATTTAATTTATTTGAACCATCTACAATGTATTGAACTTCTAAAGCAGCTCTTTGAAAGAAAGAAAGTGATTCACTATCCATTGTAATTATTTCACCATCAGATGTTTCATATAAAACTCCAGGTCCTACAAGGTCTCCATTAGCATTTTTTCTTACAATATTTTTCCATTCTTTTTTTACATTCTTTAAATCATTGTCTTGTACATTTAATAAGTGTTGTCTATTAGTAAGATTTTGCAAGTAATTAAGTTTTCTATGAGTCTTTTGAACAATGCCTATTCCTTTTTTAAATGCAATAGCATTGCCCATTTTAGATACTATAGATTGACTTGCTAAACTAGATTCCATACCAAATGTAAAATCAGGTTTCATTTGTAATCCATCAGGGTCAATTTGTTGAACAAAATGAGATTGACTTCTTTTAATGTAATCAAACATATAATCACTATGAGCAAAGAAATAATCTACTTTATCTGCATCATAGTCACCTTCATATATGTTAGCAACATCAAAACTATTTACCTCTACTGCTAATCCAGTATCTTTATGTAAAAACCCCTTTAACCCCAGTAAAGTAATATCATTAGGTCTTGTTCTTGGATTTCTTCTTGATACTATTCCTAATTCATATCTTGTATTAAATTGTTTAGAAAAATCTTGTAAAATATCATGCATACCTTCGATTGTCATATCAACAGGTTTTAAATTTTTATCCCACCAATCATCAAAATCTTTAACTCCAGCTTCTTTTGCATCAAATTCAAACTCTTCATCTTTAATTACTTTTTCTATTTCTTTTTTAAATTCTTGTAATGTAAATATTTTTTCATTAGAAACTACTCTTATTTTTTTATTACCTAATCCAGATAAAGTAGTTGTTCTTTCTTTATCAGGTAACATAATCTGTCCACGAAGAATCATTTTATTATCTGCATTAAAAAATGTAGGTAGCAATCTAGTTTTCTTTCCTTTGCCTAAATTAGCAGTTCCAGTTTGTACTATAGCTGCTTGACCACCATATCTAAATGCTTCTGTAGGAACATCTTTATATGTATTATTAACTAATGACCTTCTATTGCTAAAGATATTATCTATATATACTTTTGATAAATACTTTTGAACTTGAGCAGAACTATAATCCATTGGATTTGCAGACTCATTTAATTGAAGATAGTATATCATATTACTTAAGTTTTTTAATGCTCCATCTTCTGCATCTTCTGGTATATTACCTTTATTAAGTTGCTCTAACATGAATGTCCTCATTTTATAAGGGTCACCCATAATATTTGCCATTTGTTCTAAATTATAACTTAATTCAGCATTTAATTCTTGGAATGCTCTTTGATGTTCAGACCTATCCATATAATTATAATCAGCATCTGATTCACTAGCTGATAATAAACTAGCATCTTTTTCAGGTTTTAATCCTATAGCATCTAAATCTATTTTTCTTATAATATCTGAAGGTTGATATTTTTTAGATATTTCATAGTTTGATAATTCATCCCACCTTACGCCTTCAATTATTGTTTCCTTACCACCATCATATGCTTTTGCTCCAGAACCAGTCAGTAATATATCTACACGATTCTTTTTAAAAAATCCATCTAAAGCAGGACTATGTATAAATAATGTCTTACCATACAATAATGTTTTTCCCTCTCCTTGTGATGATATAACAGGCTTTATAGGGTTTCTAGAATCAGGGTCATGCCCCATAATTGTGTGCATTTCTATCATAGCTTTTTTAGATAAAAACGATATACTATCAAATGCAGATACTTTTTGATGTGCTTGTGCAATAATATTCTTACTACTAGTTTTATCTATTTCTGGATACTGTTCTTTAAATTCATTAATAGTATCTTCAATAACAGTTCTCATGCTTTCAGTACCTTCATCATCCCACACAGCAACTCTGTATTTACTATTATATTTTGTAATTCTATCTTGAAGTATTTGAGTAATGTTTTTATTTAATCCTAATTCATTTCTTGCATTAATAATAGATTGATGAAATGTTTTATCAGACCTAATAAAGTTTTTAGTTGTAGCAAGTTTCATTCTTTTAATATACTTATCTACTTCCATAGGGTTTGTTTCATTTAATACTTTATAAAACAAATTATTCTTATCGCTTTTAAATGCAACTTCTGATATTAAAAATCTTGTTGCTGATTCTATATTTGCATCGTTATAATCAAACTCATCTTTTGTGCTTTCAAATGCTTTTTTTAATCTATTCATTTGACTTTTAGTAGATGGCTCAGTAATACCTTTAATATGTTTTTTATAAAATCTTAAAAAGTCTTGAGCAATATTTTGCATACCTGCTTTATCAATAACTATGCTATCCATTCCATCATATATATCCATCTTAAGCATACCATGTTTTGAACTACCATCAGATACTGCAACATCACTTCTTGACAATGCAGTTATATTTTTACTTACTAAATTTTCACTTAATTGATTTTTTACATCTTCTCTTAATCCCTGAACATGGATTTTTTCTTTAGCACCTAATCCTTCAGTACTTAATATATTATAAGTTTTTTCAGTAATAAATCTACCAAACTCTGTATATGTTACATTGTTATCAAATATAGCATAATCCATTCCTAATGAATCTAGATAATCAAACACAGGATTTTTTTGCATTACTTCTTTAGAACCAATATCGTCAGTTACTATTTTACCATTTATAATTGAAACTTTTTTAACTACTTTTTTTCTAATGATTCCTCTTACTACTTGAGTAATATCCTGCAACACTACTTCTTTATCATCCGCATCTAAATCTTTAAATTCTTTATTATTTTTAACAATATCATTTTGTATTCTAGTAATACTATCAGGTGAAAGATTTCCTAAATCATCTAATAAATATCTTTGGTCTTTAAAAAATTCATTTTTCCATTCAGATGATTCATTGCTATAGTTATTATAATCACTCATTCCATCTATAACTTCTACTTTAAATCTGTATTTTCTAAAAAATTCATCAATACCAAGACTAGGATTTTTTTCTTCATCTTTTGCTTGAGATACATATCTTCTATTTAATTCTTGTCTAGATTTTATTTCTTTTTCAATGTATTCGTTATTAATACCTTTACCATCTAAAGCATCTTTTACAGGTTGTATTGCCTTAATTAACTCTTCTTTTAATTTATTTTGCTCTCCTATAAATTTTTGTAATTCTTCTTCAGTCTTAGGTTCGCCAATTTCAGTTTTAATTTTTTCAAGTGTAAATCTATTATCTACTTCTAATGTTCCATCAGCATTTCTATTTATAATACCTTGCCTTTTTAACAAAGATAACATTTCAATTTCGCCTTTACGACCAAAAGTTTGCATATAAGATATTAATCTATCTTTAACTCTATCTAATTTGCTGTTTGTTAATGTTGCATATAAATCTCTAAATCCTACGTTTTCTCCTACAGTTGGAGCATTATATACAATATCAAACATACTTTCTAATTGATTGCTTTGTATCTCATTTAATACAACAACTTTATCTTCTAGTATATTAACAACACCAGATTCTTTTTTTAATTTTTCTAACTTACTATTGTATTCATTTTGAAAATCTCTATTATGAGGTATGTCTACTTTCTTTAATGTAAATCCTCTAAATCCACCATCTGTTATAAGTCCAGGCTCACTAAATAATGCATTACCTGATTGTTGTATAATAAAATCTATATCAGCAGTTGATGCAATAGAATTGTTTAATCTCTTTGTGCTTATATCATTTAAAACCATTTGATATAAAAATTTCATTTTAGGATTGTTAAATTCATCTAAGTCAATACCTACGTCTCTTAACGCTCCTTTTAATTTTTTAATACTACCAGTTTCTACATTTCTACCAGTCGATTCTTTTGTTAATTTAAAATCTCCTAATGATACTAATATGTTTTGTAACTTAGTTAAATCATCAAATTTTGTTTTATATTCTTCATCTACTTTTATTTTATATACATCATCTATTAATCTAAATTCACCATCTTCAGACTTTTGAAGTATACCAGACTCATATAATACATTTTTTAAACCATCACTCATGTTATCTTTTTCTAGATTTGACATAAGATTTTTTGTAAATCGTTTACCTCTGTTTTGTATTAAAGGCATTAAATAAGAATGAACATCTTTAAATCTAAATTCTGCTCTATTGTCTTTAGGATTAACAACATTGTGTATTGCTTTTTCAGAATCTCTTACAGTATTATATAATCCTTTTAATGTTTCTGATGTTTTAATTGTATTTGTTTCGTTATTAAATCTTGATTGGTCTAATCCTTCAGTAGTCATTATAACAGCATTTAAACTTCTTAGTGATTCTTTTAATTCTTCTACAGCTTTTTCTCCATCTTTATTTGAAAGCCATTCTTTAAATTCACCGTTTCTTGCTCTATCATATAATGAATCATCTACGTCAATAACATTCGGTACAGATATTTTTTTAGTATCTCTATCTGTAGTAATATTTATTTCATCAAAATTAGAAGTTTCAATATTTTTAAGAACACTAACAATAGTGCTTTCCATTGATTCTGTAGATTCACCTACCCTATCATCATATGCTTTATCAAAATCATCTAATGTTTTAAATCCTTGCTTTTCTAAAATATTTACTATTTCATTAGCTTGTGTATCAGATATTTGGTCTTTAGGTTTTGTGTATTGAAAATCTTGTTCTATTAATTCATACACATAATCCATTCTTCCGTTATGTGGGTCAACAGGATTACCACCTACATCTTCATAAAATACTTTTTCATCTTCTGCTAGTTTTTCTCCTTGAATACTTTCATCTTCATCACTAACTAATCTTTCTTCTTTTAAATAATCGGTAAGTCTTTGATTGTCTCTTGCAAGCCCAACACCAAACATATTACTATTCTTAGAAAATGTAGAACCAAATGCAGTATGCTCTGTTTTTACACCCATAAATTCTAATGTAGACCTAAGTTCTTTTACTCTATTGCCTAAATCTACATCTCTTGCAAAGTTACCTCTACGTTGTGTCCAAGCACCTATTAGCATACTAGATATATAATCTTCAGTTCTTAATTCATTTCCTGTAGCATATGCCTGTATTGATTGAGTACCACCCATCGCTGCTCCAGCTACTAACATTCTAGGAAATATTAATCTATAGTTTTGCAATCCTTCTCTAGTTGCCTCACCCATCATTTCTTTAGCGTATATTTTTTTGTTTGCCATTAACCAATTTAATGATTTAGTTTTTGCTTCTTTTTCTCCAAGTTCATCTATTAATTCAGAAGTAATTCTATTTACATTTGCTTTGTGACTTAAATTTTCAGATAATAATAAATCTTTAGTTTTCTTTTTTCCATCTAATCTATATTCAAAACTAGTTCTTAATTTTAATTGGTCTGCTGACAAATTCTTTTTATTGTTATTAGCAACATCTACCATACTATTAACAACTTCTCTTACACTTGCATCTTTATACATACCTCTAGTCATTAAGTATGCTCTTAAACCTTGTCCAAAATCTTTTCTTGAGTTTAACATCTTACCTAATGGTTTAAAGAAAGAAGTAGATGCGTTAATAGCTGTACCTGCTAACAATCCTGTTGCCATTGAGTAACCAACTTGACCTAAATTAAATTCTTCTTGGTCACCTTTTAACATTTGTTGTGATTGGAATGAGGCATCCATAACTGCATCAGCAACTGAGAATACAAATGCATCATGCAATGCTTCTGTAGCAAACCTACCAAACCTAGTATTACCATACTTTGTTCTAGCAAATTGAGATATATTTTGTAAAGGTATTCCTCTTGTTGCCACTTGTTCAGCCATTTTTGTAATTGCATCTGCTTGTTTTGTAGTTATTTGTTTTTGAGCTAATTTTCTATTTACACTTTTATTTATGTTTGCTGTAAAACCAGTTGTAGTATTTCTAAATGCTCCATCAGCAAGTTTATTTTTAGCAGTAGCAGATATAGTAGAACCAACAACAACATCACTAAATTCGTTCGCTACTTTTTGTTCTATACCACTTTTAATAGCTGCTTTATTTATATCAGCAGATGCTCTACCAATTGTTTGTCCTTTTGTTGCTTTAGCAATAATTGCAGTAGCAGGCTTTTGTAATAGTTTACCAGTAATCTTCATAGGAGCTCCCAGTAAATAACCTGCTCCTGTTCCAATACCACCTAATACAGCTGCTAAACTGCTTTGTTCTTGTGCGTCTCTAAAATATTCTTGAAACTCTATCTCTTCTCCTAATGCTTTCTCTGCCCCTATTTCTGCAAGACCTAATAATCCAAATGATGCAGACTCACCAAACTCATAAAGACCTGCACCTACTGATTTAAATAAAGATACTTTATCTTTTTCAGTTCTGTCTTCAGTTTCTTGTTCAGTTTCTCCTGTAATTCTACGAAGAGGGGAATCACCTAACCCAGTTCCAGTTAATGCAAAAGGTTCTGTAGAATTTTGTTGTTGCTCTTTTCTAAGTTTTAATAGAGCTTCTATTGCTTCTTGAGTAGGCATATATTATTAGTTATCAAATTTTTCTGTATAATCTTCTAATGTAAGAGGCGATTTACCTTCTGATGCTCTTTGTTCATTTATAGAATTTAATTCTTGCTCTGAAGGTATCATTCCTATTTTAGATAAAGATTGCATCATTAATTCATTTCTCAAAGCATTTTTGTCTTGACCTTTATTTTTTAAATTTTTATTTACAATATCTAATATTTGAGAATTTAATGCTCCAGATTCAAATGATTGGTCGAAAGATTGATTTCTCATTAATGCAATATTATTCATATCTAAACTATTTAAAGAAACACCAAGTTCATTTTGAAAATTTGTTACTAAATCTTTTTTAGTTGATAAATCATCATATAATCTATTCATAGATTTAAATAATGGTTGAAATGATTGTTCAGACCTTTCTCCTTTATTCACTAACATTTGATAAGAAGCTATCCCTGTTATTAAGCCTGGATATTGCTCTACTATCTTACCAAGAAACTTTGCTTGTTTTTTATCTTTAGCGTGTCTTGAAATATTTTCTTTTACTTCTTGTATATCACTACCTTCAAATTCTCCATCAATTGTATAATCTTTAGTTGCTCTAAATAATGCATTCATTCCTACATTTCTTTTAAAATCATCTACAATATCTTGTTTATTGTTTACACTTTTTAATTTTATAGCGGATGTTAAATTATCTAATTCTGTTTGCCTGATAGTATTATATCTTGTTTCAGCAATTAATTCAGCGTTTTTAGCTTCAGCTTCTAATTGTCTTTTTGCAATCGCAATATATTCTGGAGATGATTCTCTTCTTTCTTTTTCTAAAGCAAGTTCAGCAGATTCTAATTGTTTACTAAATAATTTAGAATCTCTATTTTCTTGTTTTACTCTCATTTGCATTATTTGATTTTGTCTAGTATTCTCTAATTGTTGTTGTCTTAATCTTGTAGCCATATCCATCATAGATAAGGACTTGTCAATCTTTTGACGTTCTCTTTCTTGTTTATACTTTAATAATGAGTTTAATGATTGTAATGCTTGTGACATAATATTATCCGAATATACCTAGATATTTTGATTGAGATTGTTGGTCTGCTAATTTTTTCTGCATTTCTATTTGTTCTTTTTGAGATTGCATTTCAAATTTTGTTTTTTCAAAATCTGATAGTATATCTCCTAAATTTTTTGTTAATCCAATATCTATGTCTTCTAGTTTACTAGTATATGCACTTCTAACATTTTTAATCATATCATCATCCATAGACATACTAGCAAATCCACTTGCTTTACTTATAGCGTCTTGTTGTTTTCTAGCTTGCATAATATTTTGTTGTCCTTGTCCAGAAACTAAACCAGATGTCCTTCTAGCTTCTAATACAGGAGATTGTAATGAACTACCTAAAGATTGCTCAAGACTTTTTTGTGCATCTTCCATTTTAAGACCTGCGTCTCTAAAGTAATCTGATTGAACTTTTGCTTGGTCTCTTGTTGCTTTTGTATTTGCTCTTGACTCTATAAATGAAAGAGCTGTCATCGCTGCTGTTATATATGACATATTATATTACCTACTTGCTAAATTTTTTGGAAATAATTCATTAATAAAACTTTGCACATTTGTTAAATTAACTTCTTGCGCAGTAGAAAAAGGTGTTTGCATTCCAGCAAAGTCTACTTGTCTAGAAATATTTGCAAAACCTTCTTTTTCCCCAACTCCTCTTGGGTCACCTTTAAGATATTTACCTTTTTCAAACATTTGTTTGTATTCTTCAGACCTAAACTTTCCAGTCTTAGAGTTATATACCGATGATATATTTTTCTTTAATTTTTCTTCTAATTCATCTGCTTTTTTTAATGCATTTTTATAAGATGTTTTATTACTATATCTAGACTCATCTCTTAGTTTAGATATTTCTTTCATGTTTTTATCTATTTCCCCTAATGCTCTTTCTGGAGTAGAAAACCTTTTACTAACTGTTCCAAAATCTTTTGAATTTATTTTAACTTTATTATTTTCATCTATACCAGCTCTATAAAATGCCATAGAAGGAGTATCTATTTCAGGTCCTTCTAGTGAAGGTTTACCTCCTTCTTCACCAAATTCAGATACAAAACTACTAAGATTATTTTGTTGTTGTATTTTATTATTGACAATTATTTCACTATTATTTAATTCTGTTTTAATGTCTTCTTTAATTAATGGTTTACCTTCAGATTCTTTTAATGATTCTATATCTGTTTCTTTACCATATATACTTTTAAAACTTTTACTAAGAGTGGGGCTTGCTTCTAATTGTAATGTTGGAGACTTACTATCTAAAGGTTCTCCTTGCGTAAACCTATCTAATAAATCTGTTTGCTTTAATGCTTTTGCTTTTTCTCCCATAGCAGCTACATCGTATTTACTACCTAATACATTTTCACCTAACATATATTGTTCTTTTTCATCGTATAAGAAAGAAGTTAAAGAACCTTTTTCACCTTTTAATACATCCATTAATGATGCTTTATTTGGATTCTCTATAGTAGTCACACCACCTGCTTTACGAACTGCTTCAGGTAATGATTCTTCAAATGCTTTTCTGTTAGATTCTAGTTCTGCTTTTTGTTTTAACCCTTCTTCAAATGTAGATGCTAATTCTAATCCAGAAGCGGCTGTAGCAAACATTGTTTCTCTTTGTTTATTTTTTATATCTGACATTTTAGATGAAAAGTCAGCTTGTTGTAATAAACTTTCAACTCCTGCTAATTGTTGAGTGACACCTCTTTGAGCAGATGATTGAGACCTAATCGATGATTTTATTTGCTTTGCTGTTGCCATGTCTACTATATACTTTTACTATTTAATTTAATACAGAAATTGTTCTGTTCCAATATGATATTATGAGAAATCATCTGTACTCTGCATTCGTTGAGCAGATGCTTTTACTACTACACCATCTAAACCTGTTGTGTTTTGCCACCTAATAGCGTTTTCACTACTACCACTACCATCGTTAAGGTAAGCCCATGTAATTTTTCCTCCCCACGGTAAATTAGAATTTCCTGAATTTGCTCCAGTTTGATAAGTTCCTCCAGTATCTTGAAATCTAATTATAGAATAATCACCAGTATCTTCAGGGTCTACTCTTTGACCACCACTACTAAAACAATATCCAACTGTTAATCCTTCTTGCGAACCTTTACTAAAAAATACAGTTACTAACCAAACTGTTCCGTTACCAAAATCTTCATTTGCGGGAGCAACTATTCTTATCCATTCATTATTATCAAGAGTACCATTTGCTTTATAAGTAAAGTTTCTCATTAATTTAGGAGTATCTAATTGGTCAAATGCTACACTATGAGTAGAACAATTTATTGCTTCTCCCGATGCTCTATATAATGTAGAAGTTTCAAATAAACCATGAACTTTTACTCTTTCATTTCCACTATGAGGAGTTAAACTAGTACCTACTCCAATATCAATAGGTCCTGTAGCTCTCATTAATAATCCTGTAGGATTACCATTATTAGCATTTTCTGCTCTAATTCTTATATTATTTTCACTTCTTACATCAACTCCATAATCAGCTCCTTTTGATGCTATATTATCACATTCTATAAGTATTCTATTAAAACCTGAACTAGCTGCGCCTGAATCTGTTTTAATATGTATTCCTGTGAATGAAGAACTATTATTATTTGTATTCTGAAGTAATAATGTATTAGCACCTGTCCCAGTTGCTTGTATTGTCATATTAGCAGAACCAGTTAAAGAATAAGCAGCTGAAACAACAGCAGTATAATCTGAATTACATTGTATATCTACAATTCTTGCATCAACATCTAAAGTTCCTCCTGAATTTATAGTTATAGGATTTGAACCTCCTGAAGTAGCAAGGCTTATAGGATTTTCTCCACTAACTGCAAAAGCACCATCAGTAGTATTAATTGTAACTTGGTCTAAGGTAGTTGCTCCATCTACGTCTAAAGTACCTACGTTAGTTATATTATTAGTTCCAAATGATTGGTTTCCTGTATATGCAACACTACCATCCTTCTTAATAAATTCTCCATGATTATGAGAACCTACTCCTCCACCTTCTCCAGAAGGAGTCTTAGTTACATCTCTAGTTTCAGGCATATCGCCTTGTGAACCTACTGCTACCCAACTTCCATTTTGTTTTACATACTGAACTAATCCAGAATCTTCTACTTGCCTATATGCTATGTCACCTTCGTTACCTTGATTACTATCAGGTTTACCATTGCCAAACGTAGGTTGTTTAGACTTTTGATGTAGTAATTTTCGTTCTTCTCTAGTTAATCCCATTACTTAACATTCTTTAATCTGTATATAATTGTTATATCATTTATTTCAAATGAAGCATCTACTGAACCAGTCATATGTACTTGAAAACTATATATATTATTAGATTCTGATGATACATTAGGTTTTAATTCTGCTTGATACCATTGTGTTAAATCACTTGATTTATTTTCTAAAGGAGTATCTGCAGCACTACCACTTGGTAAACCACTAGAAGTACCTTGAAATTGTTTATAAGTATCTGTATCTCCATTTATACTATATCTTACATTTAAACTACTACCATCTCCTTTATAATTAATCCTAACTCTATATATTTTTTTTCTTATAGAAGGTTGTCCAAAATCTATATCTTTAGTATTATATTTAAAATCATCTTGAGATTGAGATGATGTTAAAAATGTTTTTCTAGTAGTTTGCAATCCATCTATGAAAAATAAATCTTGGTCTCCATCTAAAGCAAAATTAGTCATTTTATTTGAACCACCATATACACTCATTGTACTTCTAGAAAAAGTCCATGCTAATAATACAAAATCATATATATAACAATCTCTATTATTGTTTTTAATTAATAATTGTTTTGTTTTAGGAACATAAGCTATGTGAGCATATTGCATAGTAGCATCATCAAAAGTTCCATCATTTTGTATTTCTTTAACATGACCACTCCAATCAGATTCACTAATACTTCTAATTCCCTTTTTTTCAAGTAAATCTATAACATTTCTACCATCATATAAATAACAACCATGGTCATTAAACCAAGCAACTCCCATATCTGTTCTTACAACATGATAATCAAATGCACATCCTTTGTTTCTAAATGTATCTTCTAAAAAGTCTACACTTTCTGAAACATTAATTATATACAAACTATGTTGTTTAAATTGAAGTATTCTATCTGCATATGCTTCTAATTTAACAATACTTTCTCCATCTCGTATTACTACATCTACTGAACCCATTCCCTCTGGAAATGTATCAAATCTATTTACTTGACTTTTAACAATTCTATCAGGATATGTTTTACCATCAGGTCTTTTAATATTACCTATGTATACTCTCCTACCATGTACTACAGCAGTTTTATATTTAGCATCTAATGATTTTACTTCTGTAGAAAAACCATTTATTGTTTTAAATGTATCAATTGTATTTGCAGTTTCTGGAGATATTCCTTTTATTAAGGCAGTTTTACTTAATATTGGAGCAGTAGTATCTGTTGTATTAGTCATTGTATATGAAAGAGTATCTGCTTCTGGTAAAAACTTAAATCCTTTATCAACAAAATCTAATTCACCAATAAGAAAATAATTATCGTTTTCTTCTTTTTTATAATATAATCTAGAACCACTTATTCTTTTGTTCAATCCATATGCATTACCAGCTGCTACATTACTACATATATATGTATCAAAATTAAATAATACAGATGAACCTACTACATTTATAGAATTAAGATTATCTGGTTCTGAACCACTATCTACATCACTAAATTTAAATGGTAATGATTCCTGTTTATTTTCTACATCATATAAATATGTATGATGAAATGTATATGTATTTGGTGTAAATGCGTTAATACCTTGAGATTCTGCAATAGCAACTCCACTTACATAATAAGTAACATCAGTAGAACCTGCTCCGCCTGGATGATTATCATAAATAAAAAGTGAAAAATTACTAGCTGAACTATCTATTGGAAAATTTTCACTACCACTACTAATATTGTCTCCAGAACAAACTAATAAATTCCACATATTTGGTTTTATATCGTCTAATCCAAATTCCCAAGCTACACTTCCTCCAGAAACTTTAATTTTTCTAAGGTCTCCATATTCAGAAGTTGTAAAAAATATTGAAACTATTAAACATTGATTATCGCCAATAGTATAATCGAGACCATCAACTCCTATTGATGCAAATGTTTGACCAGAACTAGTTCCAACAATTTGAGTTACAGCAGTTCCTATACATGGATATATATCTGTTGAATCACTACTTGGGTTATTTGTTTGTGCAATATTAAAATCCCAATCTGCGTGACCACTTGCTATAATTTCA
>VMHT01077126.1_pt1 | contig 17617 bp, 18 predicted proteins | sample 4693611 | NCBI WGS metagenome assembly VMHT01 (sample SAMN12280063, study PRJNA550983) | marine metagenome | isolation source: seawater sampled from same location over 5 years 0.02-0.2 micron viral filtrate | place: USA: collected off the coast of southern California halfway between the port... ...
AAGAACGAGTTGCAGGTCGAAGAGTTCTTTGCGGAACTAGGCGCACAAGTAGAAACAGCGAATAACAATCGCATAGTGTCTATGGAGCAGTTCAACACTAGCGAAGCAAACTCCATGAACCAGTACAACACCAGCGTACGAGATGCGCGGGACAAGTTTAACTCCCAGATGCAGTTTGCTGTAGACCAGTCTAACGCCGTGTGGAGACGTGAAGTAAACACATCTAACACAGCTTTGCAAAATGAAACCAACCGTATCAACGTCCAGAACGAGTACAACGCAAATCAAAATGCCTTGAATAATCTGTGGCAACAGTACCGCGACAACGCCTCGTGGAACTTCACCAAAAGTGAGAACGCTTTAGGCAGAGACCACGACATGGGCCTTAATGCCATGAACTTTGCGAACAGTGAAGGCTTGTACGATAAGAAGCAAAAAGATGCACTTGCTGCGGGTATTGGTAACTGGCTGGCTCGGTTATTTTAGGATAGGAAGTAAGTATGGGATTTAGTTTAAGAGAGGCTTTCACAGCCGCGTTTGATATCGGTAAGGACCTTTTTCTTGGTGAGGCTACTAAAAGCGGTGTTTACGACACAGCTACAGGTAAGTACATAGATACTTCAAGCAGACCAGAAGACGGTGGGTTTCTAGGTCTTATCAGCAAGGGTGCCAGAACCTATGCAGCGATGCAGGATTCTGATGAAGAAGGTATTTTTCAAACCCCAGAACATGGGGGCTACACAGCCAAGCGCGGCTACCGCCAGCAGCAGGCTAGTCTTTCCACACAGCGATACACCCCGACAAACCGTATGTACCAAGATGCTATCGTTCGCCGCATGAAGCAGGTAAACTTCGAAAAGAACCTACAGCGCATGACAGAATCTACAACGGTTCGCCCGATATCTCGCCGAAGGTCTCCTATTTCTGCAGGTAAGACAACGATTACTCGTCAGACACGCGCACCAAGCGTACTTTCAGCAAAAACAACAAAAACAACAGCGTAAGGGGAACCTCGTGGCAGAAGAACAATACTTCGACGAATTTAACACAGCACCACCCGGACACTCCCTTACTGAGGACAACAGCAAGTGGCCTTGGGGCCGTCCACCTGAGATGGTAGACCCAGACCAAGCTATGGATTCGCTTGTCGATAAGCTAATGGACCCTCGCAAGAAGCAGGAGATGTTTAAGCTGTTGATGGTAGGTGTATCTGTTGAGGTTATCGTAGAAGGTATGCTATTCCAAGCGTTTCGTGATGGGCGGTTTACACCGGATGTGGGACTACTTATAAAAGGCCCCCTTGGTATCGTCATTGCTGACATGGCTGAAGAAGACAACATACCCTACCGTCTGTTTGAAAACGACAACGCCCTAGACGAAGGCGACATGGATGACCAAACCTTCGTACAGATGATGAAGGATAACAACCCACAGATGTTTGAATACATTCGTGAGAACTTAAACGCGGCTATCCGCGAAGGTAACGCACCAAAGGAGCCTAGCTTTATGGATATGGATAGAGGGGGAGAAGAATAATGTCTGCACTCATGTCATTCGCAACAGGGTTCCTCAACGGCAGTGTTCAAGTACAAAGAGAAAAAGCCGCAAAGGAGATTGCGGATAAAGAAGCAAAAGCCCTAACTCAAAAAGAGGCTATGGATAGGTTCGCGGGATTGGACTTTGAAAACACCCCGAAAGAGGTGGCTCTTCTGTTTGGTAAGCAAGCCTTTGGACCCGACTTTACTCTTGCTGACGTAGGCAACATGTTTAATAAGGCAGGGACTACCCAAACATTTGGAACGTATGACCTCAATCTAGTTCAAGAGTACGACTACCAGACTATGAACGGGTTTGACCGTTCTCAGATTTTTTGGCAGAGCTTCAATAACCAGCTTTCATCAGAACAAGGATTTAAAAACGCTTTATCCCACTTCAAAGCCAACCCTCGTGATGCTAAACTTCTAGGTGATGCTGTTCGGACTAACGAATACGAATTGAGAGTAGGTAACGTCGGAAGACAAAAAGGTAAAGGTGTTGAGGATACAGGCATCCAGTACATAGACTTAGATGGTCAATACGGAAATGCCACTCGTTTGTTTGATGAACTGGGAATTAAAAATGTAAGTGAAGACGCTAACAGAGATATCGCATCACAGGTTATAGACTTTGACCCTGAGACAGAGATACCCGTCCTTATGAATACCCGTCAGACAGGCGGTTCTATGGTTCCGGTAGCTGTTGGTATAGATAAGAACACATACAGCCTACTAGCAGAGATGTCATCTAAGACAGGGTACGGCACCGTCCAGAACATGATTACAGATTTCAGCGTCGATGCTGACTTCAGAAAGATAGATGAAACCAACGAACAGTTTGCGCTTCGCCAAAACGAAATATTAACTAAAGCAGCAACTATGTACGGCACAGGTTTTGCAGATTACCTGTCTAACCCTGCGCGTATGGATGCAGCCACAACAAAAGGCCACCTAGATAAGCTAGCGAAACTTACAGGCGGAGACCGTGAGGAGCAAATCAGGATTATGTCCTTGATGGTCAAGACTCCTGCAAACACGTTTAGTAGAGCTAGAAAATATCGTTATTCACAAAATAACTCGCAATCTGTAAAGGCTATACCTACAGGCACCATGTTTGTGGAGAGAGTTACCGGGTTAAAGGCAGACGACTTTAACGAAGGCTTTGCAGCCCAAGAAGATGCCGTGCAGTATCTAGATAGACTGCAAGAGTTAGAAAAAGAACTTGGACAGCAAGTAGGTACCGGATGGTTGCGGGGCTTCGCCGCAACTGCTAAACGTTTTGGCATACAGCTAGAACAAGGCAGCACCACCCTGTCTAATTTGTTTGGTAAGAGTGACGACTTTTCACAAACTGCAAGCGGTACAGACTTATCTGACCTGCAGGCTACAATAATGGCAGTAAACCCCGCGATAAATTTAGCAGACATATCCGAATCGGATGCTCTCAAATTAACCCTAGCTGCTAAGATGGCCCGTGCCATCGACCCTTCTGGTCGCCTATCTAACCAAGACTTTGAGATTCAGCTACGTCGTCTGGGAGACGGTGCCTTCGATACTCCTCAAGATATCGCACGTAAACTGGCTACTGTTCGTAAAGACTTCGAAAAAGACCTGCAGTACAAGCGCCGTTTAAAGTCAGTCATGGATGACCAAACAGAACTGACCCCACAGGTAGCCCGCAGTATTCAGGCTTCGTTACGTCTGAGAAACTTAGAAGGTCAGATATTTGGAGTTGCAGGAAGAGGTGGGATTGCAGGTGCTGGTCAAGAGCAGCCTGATGCGTCTCTCGCAGATACACCTGTAGTATCTCAACCACAATCACTACCGGAGTACAATACCCCTAGCGGCACAACTTTCTACGGCCCTGATGCAGGTGGTAAGTTCTACAAAGACCCGCAAGGAACACAGCTTGTATCTCCGGCTGAGTTCAGACAAGCAAATCAGTCTACATAGGGAACATAATGGCACAAACAGCTATAGCAGGTTCGCAGGAACCGACACGGACTCAAGTGACCCTACAGCAGGAGCCTGTTCTTGGCGTAACTACGCAGGTGGAACAGTCGGGGGATATCTCTGCGGAAGCAACCGAGGACGTTCGCCAACAACGCGAAGGGTACACCTTCGAGAACTACATGGCTACTGCTTCTGATGAAGATTACATGGCTATGTCTGCTATGAAAGCGCAAGCTGACGCAGGTGATGACGAAGCCTACATGAGTATGATGGCAAAACTGGCCCCTACAGTACAGCCGGGTCAGACTGTACAGCCTTTCACTCGTGAGGGACAGACAGTTGTTCCTGCAAACATAGTGGACCCATACAAGGTAAACAAAGCAGAACTTCTTGCAGAACAAAAGCAAAAACTAAATGCCTTTCTTCTTGATAAGGTTCCAGACGAACGAGTTCGCCAGATACTCACAGACAATATTAGTGCGGGTGATTTCTCTGACATCTTAGGAGAAAGACTGGCTGAACAAGGAAGAGGTGCTGGACAGCTAGCGGCCACCGTAGTAGGTAAATCCCCTATAAACACAGCGGCTAAGTATGCCTTCTTTGCATATCAGGATTACATGAGCGGCAGAAGCGATAGTTTTGGCGCGGCGTACTCTGCGTATTCTCCGCAGATAAAGGCTGAATCTGAACAAAAACTAAACAGCATAGCATCTGTAATGTCAGGGCCGACTCTAGGTAGGGCCGCACAAAACGGCATAAAAAGAATACTCGATAAGAAACTAGCTGACGAAGAAATCACACAGCAAGAGTACGACAGCATTGTATTCGACGAAGAGGGTAGAGAAAAACGCTTTATCTCTGACGAAGATGCTCAAGCAACTTTAAGTTATTCCTTTGACCAGATGTCTATGAGCCAAAAGTTTGGTGCTATCGCACTAGAAAATGTGGTGACACTGGCGGGGTTTGGAGCCAGTAAAACAATAGCAGGTAAGGAAACTCTAAAGAGGGTATACAAGCTAAAAGAAGAGTACGCTGATTTAGTAGTTAAGGGACAGAAGATAGGAGATGTCGAAGACATTACCGAAGTAGCCAAGCTGCTTAATATAGCAGGTAAGATGGGGTCTAATCCCGTATCCCGTAAGCTGCAGAAAATAAACATGACGAACCTAGAAATAGGTATAAAGCAGCAACGCCTCGACAAAACTTTGCAGAGGGCTGCGGATGAGAATGGTGTGTTAGGCGCACAGTTGGATGCTATGAAACGTGCGGGTGTCACCAAGGTAGACCCAGACTACGTAATCCTCAAAAATCAATATGAAGCATCATCTAGCCGCATATTACGTGCTACGTTCAGCGGAAGAACACTTCCGTTGGTTGCGGAGAACGTTCAAAATGCTTTGATTATATCTGCGGGTCAGCTAGCTAGCAGAGAGTGGCTTCCCGGAGCTACGGGTTTAGATGCCGATACGTCTGAGATGATTGGCGCACTTGCTATGGGTGTAGGTGGTTACAAAGTTGCCACCAAGGTAGGGGCACCTTTGGGTAGGGCTGTAACACGACCCTTTGACTTAGACAGGATGTCTGTTAAAAATGCTATGGGCCGCACCTTTGACTACATAGCTTACGTGGCTACAGGTGGTGTTGCCAAGAGTCTGTTCACAGACGACTCCATTCGCAGGTTCGAAGCGGCAACCGGAAAGACACTAACACCCTCTCAACTGAAAGGTGTTCGCTACGCAACTCGTCTTATACAGAACATGGACGACGAAGACATGGAACTGGTAGTCAAAGCTGCAGATGATTACCTCGACTTACAAGACAGAATCGTATCTCGTTTTCCAGAAGCAATGCAAGCACAAGCAACAGAGGCGTTTACCTTATCCTTTGCAGAGGCGACAGCAATAGGCCCTCTAGCAGGTCTGTCCCGTCTATCTCAAGGCAGGGTTGATGTGCGTGACCTTAGTAATCTAGGGGATGTAACTGCCTTCCAGCTTGCACAGGAAGCACAGCTTACTCGCACAGAACTTGCCTTAGACAATCTAGCAGAGTTGGCAGGTGGGATTGACGACACCACGGATAAGCAACGAGTTCTCGATTTCGTACGTGACGGTAAAGCGGCTCTACGTGAAAACAAAAACACTCTCAACATAGAAGCAGAACAAAACATAGCCTACCTAGATAGCCTAGAGACAGCTATATTTGATGACTTGTCTGTGGACATACCTGACGGTACGTTCGAGAAGTTGTTCCTTGCCCGAAAAGCAAGCCACGAACGTTTAGGAAGAGCTTTCGACAGCAAAGCAGAAATCATACGACTACAGGAAACTTTTGAAGACGGTTTGGCAAATCGTATGGAAGCTGTGTCTGGGTTCAGAGGAAAGCCAGAACACGAGCAAGTGTTACGTGCTGAAACAGAATCGTTTATCAATGTACACATGGACGTGATAAAGGCACGAGGTTCTCTAGCCTACGAGAACGTAGTTGCATTTTCAGAGGGAAGAAACCCTATAGATATAGCACCTCTCATAAAGCAAACATTGCAGGATATGGATATATCTGACATAAAGACTTTCTTTGCTGCAGAGGGTGAGTTTTTTAATGGTAAGCTCGGTAGGCAAGCGCTTGAAGTCATGGAAAACATGATGAAGCGAGTTGTTCCAGCGGAGCAGATGGGCGAGATGAGAAGCCTACTGAAGCAAGCAGACGAGTACAAAGGAGCAGAGAGTCTTGTAGATGAGCTTTCTGATTTGGAAGTAGCTCTTCGTATTGATGATTCTTCTGATACGCTGTCTATGTTCGCACAGGCTAATCCCTACGAAATAGATGTTATGAGACGTTCTTTTAGAGACTACGCTTTCCAGCTAAAAGACAGAAACCCAGAGCTTGCCCTGCAGTACCGCAAATTTGAAAAGAAGATAGACGGACTTATCAAGTCGCAAGACCCTGAGATGTTTGACATGCTAGAGAATGCTCGTGAGGTTTACAAATCAGAAGTGGGTGATAGACTCCGTTCGGGTAGTTTCTTGAACAAGCTAGACAAGTCTAAGCAAAACAAACTTGTTACCGCTGAAAATGGTATGAAGTATCGTTACAGCAGTGTAGACCCCGTAAGTGTATTCGACCCTATTACAACAAACATAGATGCTGTTGTCGCTGGTGGCAAAAATGGCGAAAAAGCCAAACGTAAGATAGCCAAGCATTTACATAATATTATGATTGATTTCGGAGAAAGAACACCTAAAGGTAACATGTTCGACCTCAGTAACCCTGCAAGTAAGGCCAACTTCGATGCACTCTCTGCCCTTATGAAGGAAAGAGCGTACGCTGACTGGGCCGCTGAAACTGTCAATAAGCTACAAAGAAAGAGTGGCGACATTCGCACACGAGGGTTAGGAGAGCGTCTTAGTGGTTACGATTTTGAACGTGGCAAAGGCTGGGACGAAGTTCAAGATACATTCATGGTTAAGGTCATAGACGAAAATGGCAATCAGTCTACTCGCAGTCTTATCAACCTAGACGAGTTAATTTCTCAAGAGAATAGCATAGAGAAGTTAATCGAAACAAATGCAGAAGCAAAACGCCTGTACACTGACTTTGCAAAAGAAGTAAAGGATACAGACAGCCAGCTTCGTAGAGAAATAAACAACAACGTATCGTATGAGCAGACTGCGTTCGATGAACTAAAGGACATCCTAGATACAAACCCCGATAGCTTCTTCACAAAGTTTATTGAGCAGGGTACGGCTGAGAACATGGATAGCTTACGGGACTTGTCCGTAGGTGCTTTGGTACGCTCTGGAAGAAGTCAAGATGAAGCAGCAGCTATGTTCGACATGTCTGTGAAGTCTCTTGTAAGTAGAGCCTTGCTAGCTAAAAGCAAAGTAAACCCTGTGGCTGGCTCCACTATAGCAGCAATCAAAAGCAAGAAGAAGTTTGCACAGCAGGTATCGGACCCGCAGGTGATGCTGAAAAGCATAGACGATAACAGAGAAGTTTTAACACAAGTTCTTGGTGAAGAACACGTAGGTTACCTAGAAGATATAGCAGACTTTATCAACAAAGCAGAACCTGCTCGTACGTACACTATGAACGGTATTACCAGACCATGGTATATGAATGAGGCACTGAGCCGTGTGTACAACATCGCTCGTGGTATGGTTAGTCCCTTATATGTAACCTCAGAGTTTGCCGTGAGACTAGCATCCCAAGCAAACATCGAGATACTACAGCTAGCAGGACAGAATCAAGAAGCAGCACGTATTATTACCAATATGATGAGATATCCAGAGCTAGTAACTCGCAAAGATATGGACCTCTTATCGACCACGATGAAAGAGTTTGTCGTAACTGAATTAACCAAAACAGGGGCCGACCCCTCAATGTTTTTCCCGGAGACAGAAGATGAAAATGAACAATAAAAATACCCGCAAAGCATACGCCTACGGGTCTATGGTTCGCAAACCAATGCAGATGGGTGGAATGATGTCATCTACGGCATCTATGAATCCTATGGAGCCGCGCCAACAAAAAGGTATGGAACCTGCTATGGGTATGCCGAAGATGGCAGATGGCGGCAAGCTAAAGGAGCCTAACAATCAGGGCCTAAAGAAGTTGCCAAAGCCTGTGCGTAACAAGATGGGCTACATGTCCTACGGTGGAAAGATGAAGAAATACTAGACGTACCTGTTCGAATTGTTCAGTACGTCGTCGCCCATCTCTCGTAGATAGCGAACCAAGCTGGCAACCTTGAACGTTCCCTCGTACTCAGGGAAACCTTGCTCCATAGTCTTGACGAACTCGTCAGGGTCCACAGCTTGGTAGTCTAGTTCTACGTGACCCTCTGTGTTCATAACACACGTCAGGGTAAATAGTTCTGCTTTAGCCTTCTTCGCCATCTTTGTAAGCCTTTATAACGTCAGTTGAAAATAGCTTCTGAAGGTTGACTAAATACATACGAGCCGCACCGTTGTCCCCGCCGGATACGGTGCGTTTTTCGTCTAGGTTGTTGATGATGCGCTTGAGAGATGGCACGTCAAACACAAGGGTTGCAAAGGTGTCGTCACCGATGCACAGGTTGTGAAACCAGTAGTCTGCTTCCGTAGCAGCAATGCCTGACTTCTTACCTCTGCATTCGTATTCTATGGCGATGTTGCCTGTCTTCATCCACATACCACGCTCAGACTTAACTTCAATCTTCTTGTCTTGTAGCATGTCAGCAACACGCTTCTCACGCACCTTGCCGTACTGTAGGTCGAGGTCGAACTTTTTACGGTTGAATACACTGGGTTCTAAGCTCATTACTTACCTCTTTTGAATTTACGACCTACAAAGAATACGGTCACGTTGATTAGGGTGTTGACAGTGATAGCCCCTAAAAGCCACCACTGCCACCAGTTAGGCCAGTCTACACCACCCGTCATGCTGCTGTCAAGTCTACAACTTCACACACGCCAGCCGTACAAGCCAGTTCGCGGGAACCTGTGGTGTTGTCTTCTTTTTCAAACTCAGTCAGCTTGTCCCAATCAATGTTCACTTCACCGTAGTGTAGCTTCCACTCATTGTACTCATCAGCATTGATGTCCTGATAAGGAGCTTGCTGATACGTGTGGTCACTATGCGGAAGAAACGACACGCCAGAGGCAACGTCAAAGTTCTCGTACACCCACGCACCCACTTCCATCCACTCGTCCTCTTTAACAGAGATAGTTACAGATGGCTTGTGTTCACACCAATGTATAGCATACGTCTTCCACAATTCTAGCTGTTCGATAGCAGTCATCTGCGTACGAGTGACAGCACCTTGTGGGGACTTCATAGCGAAGCTGAAGACAGTTGTGCTGTCCGGCTTCATCACGTCAGGCTCGTTGTGTATTCCTTGTTCGATAAGGAATTGCGTCAACGGGTCTTTGTTGTCTCCACGTACTGTGCGGATGTAGTGGTCATTGTGACGAGCATGAATCCCACTAGCGGTGTCGGTTAGCTGTGACACAGTACCCGACGGCTTTACACAAGTGATTGCAACTGACTGCTGGATTCCAAGCATGTTCGCAAACTCTGCGTTTGTGTCCACGGCTACCTGCCGCATCTCTTCTAGCCAACGCTTGCTGTCTACGTTCTTTGAGAGTACGTGATGGTCCATGATACCAGTCAAGGACACGCCCAACAAGCGTTCTTCTTCTGTGTTGTCTTTCCATATCTTCCTCAAGTATTTGAAGTTCGTTAGGGTAGACTGCAAAGTTCCGATGATTGTTGCAACACGTACCTTACGCTTCAAACTCTCAAGGTCGTCTGATTCACGAACCATGACCTCTGACAAGTTGCAAAACTGGTACGGACGAAGAATAATCTCAGAACATGGGTTGGTACCCCACATGTGTCCTGTCTCACGTCTGCCGTTCCGAGCAACCTGCTTGTCTGCCGCATCACGGTTGAAGACACCACGCTCACCGGACTTGCTGTCGTATAGGGCAAGCCATTCACGCATGAAGGTACCCATCTCAGGCTTACCTTTGTAGGCTACAGAGTTGTTAGCCAGCGCACGTTGCCCTTCGTTCTCCCACCATTGACCTGACTTGGCATGTGCCATCTGGTCATCATTTAAGTTAGACAAAGAGATTAAAGCACTGCGACGTACACCACCAACAACTACAATCTCACCTACCTTACACATAAGGTCGTGACACTCAATTGGAAACAGCTTACGTCCCGCCGCTTTCTTGAATGTCTCCACAGTGAATGAGAACAGTTCAGCCAACGGCTGTGGACCAGACGCTCTGCCACCCATGACCTTCAAGCGTTCTCCTGCCGCACGTACAGCAGACATATCAATCTGTGGAATCTGCCCTGCGTACAGTAGCGCAACAAGTTCGCGGTAAGCCTTGGCCCATCCCGGCTTGCTATCGCCTACCTTAATGACGGTATCCGTCTGATGAAAGTTGTCAGACACAGTAGGCATCTTGTCTACGTTCTCACGCTCTACTGAGAATCCGACTCCTGTTCCGCACATAAGTATAAACATACACTCATCAAAACTACGGGGGCTATCAACAGGGATGTAACTACAATTAAATCCAGCCACGTTATCTCGCTCAAGGGCCTCTCCTGCGGTCATCATAGCTCTCATAGAGGGCATGACATCTTGGTTTAGTATGCTCTGTTCTATCTCAGCTACGTCAGAATCACGTAGTTTGTAGCTCAGTTTATTAGAAATGTGGTTTTTCATGAAGTTGACGTACCGTGATACGGTCTCGTCCCAGTTCTCTCTGCGCTGGTCTTCTTCTATCCAACGGGCATATCTGGACTTGTGAATGAACTGCTGATAGGCAGTAGGTAATAGGTTACTCATCTTGTTCCTCTACATCTTTTCTTGTTATCGGGTTGGTGCATACATAGCAAGACATGCCACTAAATAGTTTCATAAGCAACTCTGATATATACTGAGTATTCTTACAATGTTTGCAGGTATATTTAATCATTGCCTTCCCATTCTTTTGGAAGGTAAACGTTTACATCACTGCCGCAGTTTGGACAGGACAAATTAGTTATCATAGAATACGATTCGTCTTCGTGGTCTATGTCGTGGTCGCCACCCCATATTAGTTCTGTTTTGCAATGCCAGCAATTCATTACGACATTTCCTTTATTAATCTTTCAAGGTACCAGTGGGCTTTTTTAAGGTCTTCAACTCCGTTTTTGTATTCGTATCTCCATATGTACTTGATAATGTTTCCTTGGAGATAGGACTCGTAGCCTGTACCTGTCGCCGCCTTGATTGCTTCAATGCACTCGATACCTGCCTGATTGTAGTGGGGTGGTTTGTTGACCATATCGGCATGAGCGGCTCCGTTGCGCTTTTCTAGTAAATCAAACTGTTGCTTCATGTATTCTTCGTGTCGTATCTGGTCCATCATCTCTCGTCCCCGTCACCGCTAATCTTACCACGTCTGGCGCGGTCATGTAGCTTGTTGATGTTATACTGAGCGACATGCTGCAAATCAAAACCTAAGTCACGAGACAGTGCCGCACAATACCATAGCACATCACCAATCTCAGCGGCAAGCTCCATCTTCTTTTGTTCGAACTGCTCCACATCGTAACCATCACGAATAAATTTTTTTACCTTATTTGCAATTTCCCCAGCTTCACCAGCAAGGCCCAACGCTGGGTATACCATCTTATGTCTATCGGGATAGATAGCAGTCTTAACCGCTTCTTTTTGATAATAGTTGATGCTCCACTGGTCCTTCATTGTGTCTCTCCAAAATCTACTTTTACTATGTTATCTTCACGGGCAAGAACCTTATCGGTAATGCTCTTGGATTCCTCGTCGTCGTCAAACTCGACAGTCAGTGACTGTGCCATAGATATGAAACTAAGTCGAGCCATACCAGCATCCCACACAGTTTCGAAATCATTCTCAAGCAATTCAATCATGCCGTTCAAGACTACCATACCTGCAGGTATCTCATCAAGGTCTACTGTGTCGTCGCTTGTTGTGTCGTACGCTGTCATACCAAAGCTATCATTGTCAGAGTTGCTGAGTATAAGGTAATACTTTTCTTTCAGGAGACTTGCCTTCTCCATCTGTACTTCGATGTCATCATCCTTCATTCTTCAACCACTCCTCTGGTATGTTTTTTTCTGCCCATTCAAATCCGTGCTTGTTAGCCCACATAGCATAGGTAGTTTTACTGCCCTTGTAAATTTTATTGTTTGCGTTCATAAATACAAAGCGTATGTCTAGTTCAGGATACTGCTTCTTGATAAGCGACATCTTAGCCCTGTCAGCCCTATCTAGGTGACCCTTGGCTTCCACGTAAATGTTTGTTTCTATTAAGTAAAAGTCTGGAGTATACGTTCGCGGCTTGGGTATATATGTCAGCTTCTGTGTTTCGTACTCAAATGAAACACCCTTCTCTGCGAGGGACTTGGCTATGTTTATCTCGAACATAGAACGGTACTTGGTACCTCTCATAAGTCTTGCAGGGGAAACCCTGCCTTTACTATCTGTAGCCTTTTTAAGAGATACTGTTCTACTTTTGGTGTATGCTTTTCTAGGTAGTTTAGTTCGTCGTTTATTGCTAGCGTCGGCAGACATACAGTTGCACCCATCCTTAATACTTGCATAATTTTTTGTGATTCATTTTCGATAACGTGTATGTCCCTAGTCTCTGTATCACTTACAAGATAGCCACTAGGGTCATAGTTGTTACGAAGGGTGAGAGGCAGAGATGTCTGTAATCCACGGGTCTGTACTGTGGCAGGGTCTCCGCCTCTCTTCTCGTGCGTCTCAACATACACACAGTACAAGTGCGGATTAAGTTGCATTAGTTTTAGTGGGTATGTTTCTACGTACAATACAGGCATTACAGTTCACGCTTCTCTATTTTTGTGTACCACGCTTTGGGCGGAAACTTTGCCTTAGATGTAACCTTGTCGTGATACTCTGCTTTCTTCCAGCATTTCTCTTTAAAGGAACAGAAGGTACACGTCTTAGGCATCAGCTTATTGCCTGTATAAATTCTTTCTCCTTTGACCGTGTAGGCTTCATCAACGGGTTCGAAGGGTATCTTGAACTTCTCGTCGTTGGTTAGGCTCTCCACGCGGCTGTGAGCGTCAGCAATGTATGCGTCACGGTCTTCTGTTTGGTCTGCAGGTGCTTCAACAAAGTCCCACTCACCAGATGACTTGTTAATGGCAATCCATCCACCAAACGGCATACCTTGTGATTCACTGTACAGGTAGCCCTGCATAATGTACCCAAAGGGGTCATCCTCTTTGATAACGTCATAGCCGCCACGTCCTGAGAACTTGTTGTCGTATGACCAAGGGCTAGTGGACTTAACATCCCACACCTTATCCTCGCCGTCATTCATAACAAGGTCGAGTGTGCCTTTGATTTTCTGACCACCAAGTTCGAGTTCGCAGGAGCGTTGGGTATCTATTACGTTGACACCAGCAGACTTCATGATGAAGACAGCGGCTGCTTCCACAAGGTCACCTAACAAAAAGCGCATAACGTCATTGTATGCTAGCTCCTGCTTGTATCCTTGCTTCTCTAGCTTCTGCTGGCACAGGGGTCTTCCTACACCCGACATACGAATCCGGTAGTCACCACGGTTGGACAACTGCTTACGCAGGGAGTCCTCGCAATCCTTACCAAACTGTTTAATCAAGTCGTCGAGGCGGGAAGCGTCAACTTCTCCCCGCCCGACTTTCTTTAGGAACTCCTGTATTTCTACAAGAGCAATCATTACCCGAACCGCTTAGACAAGTCTGCGTCTTCGTCAGTTAGGTTTTGCTTTGAAGCGTCCTTGTACTCACCAAGGATTTTAGTGTTAGATGCGGCTACCGTATCCATGAACTTTTGCATCATCTCTTTGCGTTCAGCAGTAAATGACACTTCCTTCACCAATTCAGGCTGTGGAATCCAGTAGGTTACCCCACCATTTGCCATGCGCTTTGTGCCTAGCTTGATGTAAGAAGTAGGTAATGGAATCCTGTTGCCTAGCTTCTGCTGGATGAAGTCGTTGATAGGCCGAAACCCTGACCGCTTAAAGTAACCTACAAACGGCATGTTCTCAATCACTGCATCTGAACCGTCTGCGTACTTCCCGTTAGGGATGTCAACAGAGCCGTACAAGATTACGTTACAAGACACTGACTTCGACAACAACAGGCGCGGGTCATCCTGTGCGAGTTCTTCTTCCTCTTTCTTGGAGAGTCTACCACACTTCATGCCGCCTGAGTTATCAGGGAAAGCATCCTGAATTTTCTTACGCTGAACAGAGCGACAAGTAAAGGCACCCTCTTCTTGGTCGTAGATAGACCATTCGTACGTTCGCAGCATTGGGTTGATGAAAACCTCATCAGCGTACACCATGCTTGAACCGTCGTAGATTTTCCACGTACCACGCTTCAGTGTTTCACCATCATCAGTGTCTGCATCGTAGTTGATACGAAGACTTGACAGTGATGGAGCCTTTGTTTGGGATGTGTCATCCTGACCAAGTGCCGCCAACAATGATGCAGTATCGTCTGCGATGTCGATTGAAAATTCATTACTTACTGTTTCTAGTTCTGTTCCCATGTATATCTCCACTGGGTTAATGTTGAACGTAAAGGGATTATACCTCAAAGACTGCCTCTAAGTCAAGCCAGTTTTTTCCCATTTTTAATTCTATACCAACAGGCATAGTATATTCAATGGCATAGCGTCTTTTTGTTTCTTCTGGAAGACATAGCATGGCCTTCGCCATTACCTGAATACAGGCTTCTTCTTCTCCGGGAAACACGTCTATGACAATAGAATCATGTACTGTGTTGCAGATTACAGACTTCATACCCTGCATATCATTGTATAGTTTAACCAGTGCCATTGGCAACAAGTCGGCAGTAGCAAAGCCTTGCACAGGGTAATTACAGATTGCTGTGCGGTTTGTGGCTGTACCCCACTCAGTCCACTTAGCATCAGGGAAAGCATACTGCCTACCTGACGGCAGGGTAATCTCTTTCTTTGTCACTGCATCTTTTTGCAAATCTTTGTGCCAGCCTGTCACGCCACTATACTTCTCCTTAAAGGCACGGTAGTAACGTTGCTGGTCCTCTGTACCACTAACGCCGCCATACAGCGGTTTAAAGGTGTGTGCTTTAGCTTCTTGTCTTGTACAGCCAATCACACTGGCGGTGTAGCTATGCACGTCTGTGCCTTGTTCTACGTCCAGCGTTACGGCATTGTCCTTTGCAAGGAAGCCTGCCACCCTAAATTCTAGCTGGGCGTAGTCACCCTCTAGGATACTACCGCCCTCGAACCTGCTTTCTACAGCACGACGAATAGCAAAGGTAGAACCACGCGGCATGTTCTGGAAGTTAGGGTTGCGGCTAGATAGTCTGCCTGTTGCCGTGACACACTGCATGAACTCGGTGTGGATGAAGTCTTTCTCATCCATGTTGTTCTCCATCCCCTCAACAAAGGAACGCAGATATGTTCGCAGGGCAGAGTATCGGATGTACGACTGAGCAAACTCACGGGCCTCACCTCTCAGTGAAAGGGACATGTCTTCTAATGTTTCTTTGTCCGTCTTAAACCCACCAGATGCAACGTCAAATGCGTCACGCGGTATCATCTTGAATCCTGCAACTTCGCCTGTCTTCTCATAAGCAACACCCCTGCCTTCACAAGGTTTGCAAATACGTACGGCCTTGCCAACGGTGCCGTCTTTACGTAAAGGGTTAAACCGTCCTTTACCATTACAAGCACCACATTGTGAGCCTATAGTTTTGTAGACTACATCTGTGTTACGCAGTACGTGTCCCTTAAACTCAGCGCGAGACATACGCTTACGCAGCTTTGGTTTCTTGGTTGCGCCACGCATCTCATGCCCTAAGTTAAACGTCATGGCCCAATGCTTTTTGTCTTGTACCTTACAGGAGTACATGACCATTGACCTGTCGTCTGGACTGTCGAGGTTTACTGGGGTGTCACCCATCGCGTTCGCGGCTAGTTCGTTTAGTCTGCGCTCAAGGGTGAATAGTTCTTGTTCGTATTCTTCTCTAATCTTAGATAACGTTTGTCTGTTTATCTTGATGCCGTTCTGCTCTATGTGAGCAAGAACGTTTGTCATCTCAAACGACAGACGTAAGGTTGGTAGTAGTGTCATTATACATTTCCTCAAATGTTGTGCCAAAGGCTTTGAGTTGGGCTACAGCAACGTCTTCTGTAGCGATTACGTCAGCGATACCATACTCTACAATAGTATCCCATGGTATGTCAAAGAATGTCTTGCCCTCTTTAAAGTAAGGAGTGATAAGGTCTTTCTCCTTTTGAACACCACCATACTTCTCCGCAACTGCCGATAATCCTAAAGGCCATCGTCTAGCTTTGGCAAGAACGTACTCAGCAACCATGGTGTCGTACACGTTGCCGTCGTACTTGAAGTTGCACTCGCGTATCCAAGACAGGTCAAACTTAATGTTATGTCCGATTACTACATCAGCAAGGTTCAAGGCATCCTGAAAGATGTTGAAGCCGTCATTGCTAGGTGGCTCTGTGCTGTGGTCAAAGCATATGTATTTCACCTTGTCCATACCTAGCCACTTGAAACCTAACGACACCAACGTATTGCCGAAGTACGGCAGAGGTGTAGACGAGCCGTTAGCTTTTTCTTTGTGTGTAGTTTCTACGTCAAACGTCAAGACTTTCATCAGTAATAAACCCCCGTGTGTACATCTATGTGGCTGGTGAACATACCATGCCACCCATTCAGTTTATTCTTTGAGATGCAGATGTGTCGTGCTGTGTTCTCTTCTTCTGATGTGCCAGTCTTACCAATACCAATGATGACATCAGCCTCACCAGCCTTGCCAGTACGTGAACCATCCAGCATTGAATAGTCAATGAACTGACGGTCATGTGCATCAAAGCTAGCCTGAGACACTGACCATATCAGAAGTTTGTTGCGCTTGGCAATCTCACGAGCAAGAACGTACGTTTCTTTCAGGCGTTCGTCACCACGGTTAAAGTCACCTGCAACTCTGAACTTATCTAGCTGGTCACAAAACATAACGTCTGGTTCGTTTAGCTGGGCATACTCGTTCAGTTCATCCATTGATGTTCCCACAGAATCCATAACAACAAGGTACGGCTCCACCTCTTCTATGTAGCGTTGCTCTAGGGTATGTCGCTCCTCGACCATTTGTTGTCGTGTACGTTCAAAATACGACTGGATAATTCGCAGCTTAATCTTTTCGGCTGGCTCTTCGTTGGCCCAGTACACAACCTTGTGCTTACTGCGTATGTAGTTCGCGGCAAGAAAGGCACAGAACGTTGTCTTGCCTACCTCTGGCCTTGCAAACAGGATACCAAGGTTGCCTCTATCCATGCCTGTCAAATGCTCACGCAACAAATCCCAACCGAATGGGAAGTCAGGGTCACCTGTCTCTTCTTCTACAAGCTGTGTAAATCCTTTATCCATCTCACTATACGTTGTCTTGTCAGACATCCGCCCATCTTCAACCATGTCAATCAAAGTTTTTAATTCACCAAAATGCTCAGACTCACCCGTGAAGATGGCAATCGCCTTCTCCCCAATCTGTCTGGCTCTGTCCCGAACCCAGAAGTTCTTGACTAC
>VMHT01201336.1_pt1 | contig 17617 bp, 16 predicted proteins | sample 4693611 | NCBI WGS metagenome assembly VMHT01 (sample SAMN12280063, study PRJNA550983) | marine metagenome | isolation source: seawater sampled from same location over 5 years 0.02-0.2 micron viral filtrate | place: USA: collected off the coast of southern California halfway between the port... ...
ATATTAGCAGCCGCATCAGCAGCAGCTACTCCTAGATCTTGTGTAAGGTCAACAGTTTCCTTAATTCCTTGATTAAGTTTTCCTTGATTTTGGATGTCTTTTTGAGTTGCCATTTAAGCGATGTTTTGTTATAAATATTAAAAAATTGAGTTTTTAATTATAACTTGATTTTCCTTGAAAGCTTGGGGGATTTATTTTTCCTGAACTATCTAAAATATTAGTAGTTGTTTTATTTCCTGATTTAGATGATCTAGAGTTTGCCTTTTTAACTGCTGCTGCTTCATCATCATAATATTTTTTAATTTCTGTAAAAGTAAAATTTCTTAACCATATAGGCATATCATATACTGTATGCCAATCATATCCTCCTTTACCATGAAATACTATTTCATGTATAGTTTTAAATACATGCTTATGTAAGGCAAACCCCTCTTTAGACGTCAGGCCAAAAAAACCTGAGACTAATTGGGATGGGTCTTGATTCTTTAGTCCCTCGGGGAAAAAAAGTCAGATCTATGTCTGGCTGTATATCGCTAATATATTTTCTAAAAGCTCTTGAATCTTGAGCTAATAATGCTTTATCTACAAAGCTACGTATAGTAGGTGGATCTGAATCTCCATTTACAGAAGTGATTTGAAATTTTAATCTTGTTGATACTATAGGATTAACATCTTTATTTAATTTTTGTAAACCTTCAATTTCTTTATTTATTTTTTGCTCATCTCTATGAGTTAATAATTTAAAAGTAATTTTATTTTTAGAATAAGGTAATACAAAAGAAAATTCATTATTACCAGGAGTAAATAATTTTTTATCTATTTTTTTATTATCTATTTTAGATAAATCAACTTCATCTTCTTCACCATTATATTCTATTTTATATTTAGGTCCATAACCTAATATCCTAGCTGCTATCATAATAGCATTTTTATCACCTAAAATTAAATAATTATAATCAAATTTTGTAACTATTAAAGAATTTAATAATTTATCAATTACAGTTCCATTTGCTATATAATTTTGGTTTGCTAGTATATCTTCTTCTCTAGCAGTCATATATTTCATTTCTACTGTACCACTTGATAATGGATGATCTTTAGGATATAATAGGCCTTGTGATGGTAATTCTATTGTTTCTGTTGGAATTTTGAATTCTTGCATAATCTATTTTTAAATAACTGTTTGTTTATTTGTCATACATATGTAATATACAAAAAAGCTTGACCGAAGCCAAGCTATTTTTGAAGGAAATATCAGGGAGTGTAAAATTTTCTAGAAATTTAAAATACAATAATCTGGTTGTACTTCTAATGAAATTTCTTGAGCAGCACTATCATCATCCCAACTATAATCCCCAAAGTTAGCTGATGTTATCATTGCGCCTTTAATTATCCATTCAGATACTATATCACCTACTGGTCCTAGTACATTAAATGTTAAATCTTTTTTATAAAAATCAGAATACCCATCTCTACCTGTTACTGATTCGTGATGTAATCTAACCCACTCCATCACTGCTTGCGCTCCGGATGGTGTAATAGGATCAAATAACGTCATTGAAATTGGTCCCCAAGTTGTTTTTCCTTTTACAAATCTTTGAACATTTATGTGATTTAATGGAATTGCTTCTTGTGCTATGTTAACAGCTCCTACTGCTTTTATTTGGTAGGATTGCATACCTTCAACACTCATAAAAAACCTATTCTTTTGTTTTGGTTCAAATGCTGTAAAAAATATTTCCGATGATTGTAATACTGCCATTTTATTATTTTATTTTATTTTATTATAAATATCTAATTTTTTAATTTTTATGCTGGAAATGTTGCTCCAGTTGGTAAAACATTGAAATCTAGAATTATGAATTCAGCTGTTTTAGTTGGTTGTAAAAATATTTGACCAACTAATTGATTTCTATCAATTACTGCTGGTGTATTATTTGTATCATCCATTACAACTTTAAATGCATATAATCCTTGTCTTTGTTGTACTGACTCTAAATAAGGGTTAACTTGTGATAAGAAGTTATTTCTTGTAATTATTGTATTTTGTTCAAACACTAAATTATCTGAAACTTGTCCTATAAAGCTCTTAAGAGCAATCATTAATCTTCTTACATTTACTCTATCTAAAGCACTTGATTTTTTCTGTAGTGTTTTTTGTCCAAATACTACAACACCTTGTCCAGGGAATGTAGCTATTGGGTTAACATTAGATTCATATAATGTATCTCTATTACTTACTGTTAATCTTCTTTCAGCTCTAATAACTTGTCCTAATCCACCTCTTGTTATACCTGCTGGTGCGAACCATGGATCACTTGAAGCATCTGTAAATGCATATACTCCTGGTATCATTGTTGAAGCTGGTACCCAAACCATTTCTGCTGTGTTAGGATCAATCGTTTGAACCCAAGGCCAATATGCTGCTGCATATGAACTATCAAATCCAGCTGCTTGAGTTGTTACTGTAGCTAATGCTGTATCATAATTCACTAGATCTACTATAAACATACTATCTCCTCTTGCTATTGTGTTAGACACTGCATTAGTGATTGGTGTTGTACCTGTTAATCCATTTGCATTAATTAATCCTGGTGCTGATAATACATTAAATTTATAATCATCTGTGTTAGCCATTAATCCTACTGCTGTTGCATAATTTGCTCCTTCTAATCCTTGATTATCTGTATTATCGATATCATCATAAAAATTCATTTTTCTACTATATCCACCATCTGTGGTAGGAATATTTGATCCAGCTCCACCATCTAGTGATGATGATTGTGGGGCATCAGGTAAACTTCCTGTAAACTTATCTTTAGCTTCACCTGCATTATTAAAATAATCTGGTGTTAAATTATTAACAGCACTTACTCTTACATAAGCTGAAGCGTTTGGATAATTACCTGTTTCTTTTATGTAATAATCACTACCATCAGTTGCTACTGATTTATCCATATCTCCTATTACTTTTGAAATAAAATTAGGTGAATTTGGATCTAGTGATAAATTGTTATACGATTCTAATACTATTTTTTGATTTGCATCATCATCTCCTCTTCTAATTAATAATGAAAAAGTTCCTGATGAAGTATTTACTGTTGCTACTTCCCATCTAAGGTTATCAACTGTTCCATTTACTAATGCTCCTGAACCTCCTGTTACTTCAGTATGTCCTGAATTCATTATTGCACCTTCAGATATAGTTTCTAATACAAAAGGAGATTTTCCTGTTTTAGCTACTCCTCCAGGTTCACCTGAACCTGTATTCATCCCTCCATCTGTATCAGCTACTTGTGAACTTGTAGCTGGTAGAAAAGATTGACTTACTACACGAGTAACCCATAATGAATTTCCTCCATTTGAGAAATAATTATTTGCTGCTATAGATGTTAGGAAAGAGTAAGGACGTGAACCACTCATTTGGTAAGTTCCATAAATAGTACTAAATTGACTAAATGATGTAACTAATGTAGGTATGTTAACTGGTCCTTTAACCGTTGGTCCTAATATAGACGCACCTTCTTGGGTTGGTAAGGGTGCTATAAAAGATTGGTCATTTTCTCTTTGTAAAACGCCAGGGGATAAAATAGTTTCTGCCATCGTAATATATTATTTTTAATATTGTTTTATTATAAATATTAAAAACCTTTTCAAAAAACTATTCTGGTTTGATAAACTCGCCAGTTTCTAAGTTTATAGTGCCTTCGCCATACTTTTCTTGAAGCTCTGCTGCTAATTCTCGTTGAGAATCTCTATTGCTTTTAAAGTCACTTTCTACTTTTTCTTTTCTTTCTTTTAATTCAATTTCAGCAGCTACTATGGTTCCAAATTGTTCTATATTAGCAGCTAATGAATCTTGAAGATTAACTAGTTTTTCTACTTCTTTTTGAGATAACTTAATATTTTGCATATTATTTTTGTTGGTTATAAATATATATAAATTCCTTTAAATTAATAAGTTGTTTCTTTATAGGTAAATAAGATTTTTCATTTTTTAAACATCTATTAAAACCTCTTTCATTTGTAGTTTTGATATCTATTTTTAAATCAAATACATCAGCTACTATCTCAGCTAATTCTGATTTAGTAATACAACTACTACATAAAACATTTTCTATTTTATAGTCATTCCAGTTTTGTATCATTTTTAAACAGTATTTAGCCCATGTTAAAGTAGTATTACCATTCCATCTTGCCTGTTCTGAAAATGAAGCTTCTTTTGTTTTTTTTAAAAATTCAAATAAATAAGGTTTTGGTGTTAATTCTGGTCCTATAATAGATGATCTTATTATTTTTGTGTTTTTTGAATCTTGATTTATCCATATACTAGCACTAGTTTTAGATGCTGCATATGATCCCATTTCGTTATCACTATCAGTACCTGGATATATTATTCTACATTCTGTTTTTTCTTCTAGTAATTTAGGTAATTCATAATTAACTTGTATTCCTTTTCTTGTTGGATTAGTAATTGCTATACAATTTACAATATAATCACCTTTAAAATCTTTAAGATATTTTTCAAAATCTAAAGTGGGCCATTTTAAATCAGTAGTTGTATAACCTACATCCATATGTTTGAAATAAGAACAAACCATAGATCCTAACATTCCCTTATGTCCTAATACTAATATTTTCATGGTTTAAAATAATTATATTGTTCTAATATTTTTATTAATTTATCTTTTGAAACTGTTACATCATTACTATTAAATTCATCTGCTATGCAACTTTCACTTACATCCTTATAATGCATATAATACGTATCATCTGCTTCACTGTAAAAAGTTCTAGGTGCTTCTTCTTTAGCAATCATTATTTCATGTATTTTTTCTGATATCCTAGGTTCACCTATTTTATATTTTAAACCCCATTTTTCAGAATAAATATCAAATAAATCTTTAACTAGAAATGATTTTAAATTAGGTACAACATTATATCCACTTACCTCTAATCCAATTTCAATTAAATCCATAGCATTTTCTATATCAATCATAAAACGGGTCATTTCATCTGAGTATAATGTAAGAGGGTAGTTTCTATTTATTGAATCCCAAATTAATGGTATTATACTACCTGTTGAATTTAAAACATTACCATAAATAGCAGATGATAAATTTACATTAGATTTTTCTGCATTTACTATAAAGGATTCACCAGCTATAAACTTCATTGAGCCATATAATGTAGTAGCTGCTCTAGATTTATCAGATGAAATAAAACAAGCTGCTTTCATATTATTTTCTTCTGCTGCTCTTCTTGAATTAATAGATCCATCAATTAATACTCTAACACCTTCTTCTACATTTTGGTCTACAGCTTCTATTTGTTTTAAAGAAGCAGCAAAAATTCCAATAGTATGTCCTTTAGATGATCTTTTTAATAAATCAAAATTACGAACATCACCAATAATACAATTAATATTTGGAAATCTTTTTTTAAGATAATAATGTTTTGCCTCGTCTCTTGAATAAACTGTTATTTCATTATCATTATAATAACGTTTTACTAAGTTAGAACCTAAAAACCCTGCACCCCCGGTTATAAATATTTTTTCATTTTTCATGGTTTTATATATTTTACTTCAGGAAAAGGTACTATATAAGGTATTCCTAAATGTTTTGTTTTTTCAATAATCATATCTGCAAAATTCCAAGCTAATATTAATATGTAATCTGGTGGGTCAGATTCTAAAAATTCAGGTGGATATATAGGTATTTTTCCATTTGCTGTATATCTACTATATCTTTCAGGAGATTCATCTATAATATACATTAAATCATTAGTATCCCAATCTTTAGTACTAGTTACTACATTTGCCCTACCAGAAGCCCCATAACCTGCTATTTTTTTATCCATTTCTTTTAGATAACCTAATTGAGCACCTAAATCATTTAATGCAAAAGATATTTTAGAACTAAATTTACTTAAATCTTTATAATCTTTTTCTATTTCTATAAGATTATCTACTATTTCTTTTTTAGGTTCTGATGTATCTTTAGTTGTTACTACTCTAAGGGATCCTGAATGTATTGGTACTTTTTTTACGTCAATTATTTTAAGATTATACTTTGAAAGTAATTTTTGTAAGCTAGTTACAGTATAATAAAATAAATGTTCATGATACATAAAATCAAACTGAAATTTATCTACTAGATCTACTAAATATTGTATTTCAAATATAAATCTTCCTTTTGGTTTTAAAGAATAATGAACTCCTTTAATTACTGAATTTATATCTTCAATATGGGCAAAAGTATTACTAGCTAAAATTAAATCAAAGTTTTCTTCCCATTCTACTGATTTTGCATAACTATAATTAAAAAAGTTATTAATTATATTTAAATTTTTCTTTCTACCTAATTCTACAATGTTAGTAGCTGGGTCTATTCCTATAGTATGATGTATGCCTCTATATTTTAATGCCTCAAGTAAAGGGCCATCATTACAACCAAATTCTAAAATTTTATGCATTGGTGTTAATGACTGGTTATTAATTAACCAATCAGCAAAATCATTAAAATGGTTTTGCATTCCTACAGATGAAATATACCTGTAGTCTTTAAATAAAGTTTCAGGTGGTATTAAAGTATTAGTTTGTACTAATTCACAGTTTTTACATTTTACTATCTTAAGAGGATACGATTTTATATTATTAACTTCTGTATCTAATGGAAAACTACCTGCTAAGGGTATCTTTCCAAAATCATATATAATATTAAATTCGGTATGTCCACAGGACTCGCATGAAATACGTTTTTTATATGTTGTCATTTGCTACTTCTATTGCTGATATTGGGGTTAATCTAATTAATTCTTTTGGTATTTCCAAATTATTTATTGAAAGTTTTAAGTTTTTTATAGAATCATAAAATTTGTTATTTTTATATTCCCCTATATATTCTTTAACTTTATTAAACCCAAAAGGTAAATAAATTAAATGGTACTCTAAAGTTGATGGTACTGTAGATTGGTGGATAATTTTATCATCTAAAGATATTTTAACTTTTAAATCTTTTTTAATATCATATAAAAATAATAAACATTTATTTGTTCCAATTTCTTTATTTTTTACCCATATTTTTTCTTCACCCATTATCCATTTATATCCTTCTCTAACATAGTAATGTTTAGTAAAATCAGTATCCATTTTTATAGAAGTAATTACTTCTTTTTCCCATTTATTAAATGGTATAACAATAGAATTATCTGAGTGTAATTTTTCGTACATGTAATTTTCAGTTACACCAAATCCTGAGTTATAATAATAATCTTCATAACTTATTTCTTTTAATTTATCTATATAAGAATTTAGTTTTAAGGCACACCAAGACATATGAAGGGCAGGTTCATATTCCCCACCATCATTCATTTTAACTAAACCATAATCTAAAATTACGTTATCATAATTTTTTAGGTGATTTTCTGATGTTTTAATAATATCGTCAGTTACTACTAAATCATAATTTAATACATAAGCATTATCATATCCTAAATCATAAGCATATATTAATCCTCTTTTCCACTGTTGTACTGCTGCATAACCATAATCTAAATATAAAGTATTTAATTTATAATATTTATATTTTTTCCAATGTATAGTAGCACTATGTTTTAAATCCATAATTGGATTACTATAGTCAAATAAAGTGTAATCTGTTAATTGAGTACTATCTTTTTCTACAGGGTAATGTGAAAATAATATTATATCTTTATTATATTTTTTTAAATCTTTTAATGTATTTTGTAATACTTCTTTTTTTTCATTAGTATCACAATAAGCATTAACTAAAAAACATTCTTTAAGCATCTTTTTCTATTATAAGTTGATTACTACTTTTATTATATTCTTCTAATAAATCAAAATATTTTCCATTTAATTCATATCCTATAGTTTTTATATCTTTAGGTAAATTAAAAATTTGTTCTATAGGTTTTAATTTAAATTTAGAATCATTAACACATAATGTTATATCTTCTTTAAATAATCTTGCTAAAAATTTAGAGTTATCACTTTTTTCAAAAAATATTCTAAAAGAATCATTATGTATGTTTTGATTAAAAATAAAAGGTGTACCAAAATCTACTTTATCCTTAATTACTTCTGGGTGTAAATTATAGGCATATTTTGCAATTAATACTCTCCAATAATCTTCAGCTGAGTCAAATGCTTCTTTACCATTTGGTTTATTTATATAATCTTCTAAATTAATTCTAGGTATTAAATCTTTTAAATTATCCTTTCCAATAATATTAAATACTAAACTAGGCCATCTTTCTTCATTATTAGAATCTATTACTTTAGAGCATATAAAATTATTTGGGGAATATAATTCTGTTATTAAATCATTATTTAATTCAATGTCATAATTAACAAAACTATAAAAATTATAATCTAATGTTAAAGCAAATTTACTTGATTTAATAAATTGATTAAAAACAGTCCAACCATAATCTGGGTGGTTAGATTCTAACCTTAATATTTTATCTTTTTTAGTAGGATGGGCTCTTGTATTCCAAAACCTAAATAATCTTTGAGGTGGGTGTAAAACAGGATTACTTTTATCATAAATAAAATATTCAACTTTTTGTTGTATTTTAAAAGGTACAGGTATATGTGATATTATTAATATATGAAAAGAATTTGATTTTAATATTTTAATATTATCTTCTAATACTTTTAATTTTTTATCTGTATCACAATGACAGGTTAAAATAATTAAATTTTTATTTATCATAACAAGCTATAAAAGGTCTAACATCTATTCTTTTATCATATTTAGTTATTGATTCATATTCAATATAGTTAGTATCAGAATCAGTTTTAAACCAATTTCCATTTTTATTTAATAATTGGGATATAATAGGTTGTTCAGATTTATATAATTTAAGTAATTTATTTTTTTTATTTAAAGTATTTTTATCTAATTTATTAGAAGACTTTCCAAATACATAAAAATTATTAGTTAATTCTTTAATAGCATCAAATACTTTTCTATGCATAGGATGTCCATACTCTCCTATAGGATTATGTGTTACTATTTTTTCCCATTCTTTTTGATTAATATAGTCTGATAAATCATAATCTTCAACAATATTTATCCCGTCTTCATAATCTAACATTTCATATGACCCTACATTAAGTTCTTCCATTACATTTTTAAATTCATTACTTCTAACTTCATTATTTTTATTAGTAATACAAACAACTTTATATTCAGGTCCATACTTAATTAATTCTGCTCCCCCAAATATTAATTCGTCATCAGGGTGTGCTACTATCATTAATTTAGTACATTTATAATCATTAAAAGCTATGTTTAATACGTTGCTATCTTTAGGTTTTACTGATGGGTCAGGACCATGTATAAAATAAGGTTCTCGTGTTACTTTATCGTACATTACGTCAAAACCTTGATCTAAATAATAACTACTAACCATTTTTTCATCTTCTGAGCTATAATAGTTATTCCATGTAACAGGCATTACTTTTCTTTGATTAGAGCCCCATAATAAATTATTAGCTACTCTTTCTTCTGAGAAAGCGTTATCATCTACCCATATTTTAATATTTTGTTGGTTTAATTCTTTATTCCAATCCATACATTCCTTAAAGAAATTATGACATTTTTGAGTATAAAAATAAAATCCAGTCGCTATTATAGTATTATGAGGATTTCGTGTTATCCCTTTTATAGATGATAATTCACCACCATAACTTCCTTCTAATCTAATATTATTTACATTTCTCCATTGATTAATATCTCCATGATAATAAGTCATAAATAAAGGATAATCTACTGAATCATCAATATGTTTTAATGATTTATCTATATGTTTTGTTACAAAGGCATCACCATCTAACCAAGCATAATTTACATAATTTTCATTTAAAGAATCTATACTAGCTAAATATTTTGCAAAGTATAAAGAATAATCTTTATCAAATAAATCTTTTTCACGTTGGGGGTCAAATGTAGGTTTTAATGGAAAATCAATTCTTTTATTTATTACATTAGGTAAATCAATTTCTGAATCACAATTAAAACCATATACTATAAGTTTATATTTAGAATATTTGAGTAAACTTTTAGCTAATACCTCTATCATTGATAAATAACCTTTATCTCCTCCTGTTATCCATACAAAGCTTTTTTCTTTTGGTTCTATTAAATCTAATGCTTTATTAAATACTTCATTTACTTTTAAAGATTTCATACAAACATGTTGTAACTTTGTACCTTCATGTTCTGGGCACCAATCCCAATTACCAGCATCAAAAACATATTCTGGTTTTACCCAACAATCATGACATACTGATTTGTTTTCTATTTTAGTGATATTATTAGCAAATTCATATCCTAAAGGGATAAAATTATTTATCATTAAAGTGTGTTTATTTAAAGCCCAATTAGCCCAAGATAAACCTGATCCTAATCCTATAAATAACTCGGCATGGTACATATAATTCCAAGTATTTTCCCAGTCTAATTTTTCTTTATTAATAATATTTTTACCACTAAAACCTTCATATGATAGATTAACTATTTTATATCCTTTTTTAGATAATTTATCTGCTAATTTTCTCCAATTTTCATAAGGCCATTCTTTTAAACCTGATGTTGATCTTGGGCCTATACAAATGTATTTTTCTTTAATTGGTCTTTTTTTAGGTTTAAAATTAACACCATAATTTACTTCTTTATAAGGTAAACCTAAAATATCAGTTGCAGTTTGAATTAAAGGTACAATATTAGCTTGGTGTTTATTATTTTGCCCATTATCCCACTTACCATCTTTTTTAAACCAACCTAATTTATATTCAGCATAACATTTTTGGGGCACATCAGGTTTAATAAATTTTAAATCTTTATAAATTTCTAATTTTTCAAACCATTCATTATGAAAAGTACTAACTACTACTTTTGCTTTATATTTATTTTTAAATTCTAAAACTTGGGGCATCCAAGCTAAAGTATCTCCTATTGATTTTGAGTCAAATGATACTTTTGTTACTTTATCTTTTAAATTAAAAGTATGTACTATTTGGTTATCAATTTTTATAATCCAAGGAATGTAATATGATTTATTACATCTAGTCCACATATTATTTGAAATTATTGCAGAATGTAAAACCTCATTTGTTTCACCATTAATAAATTCAACTTTATATTTTTTATCATGATGGCCTTTTACTTCAACTTTAGGACCTAAATTAAATGAAATTTCAATTTTATTTTCTGGGATTTTGTTTACAAAATCATTAACAGTATCATATGCTATTTTAGCAGCATTTTCCCAGGTAAATTTTTCTCTAATTATTTCTGATTCTATTAATGCCTGTTTTTTGTGTTTATCATAATTCTTATAGGCATCCCTCATTACTTTTTTTAAATCATTAAAGTCAGGTTCATAAAATTCCCCAGCTAGTAAATGTCTATGAAATGAATGAAATTCTCCTCTTTGTGCAGGTTCTTTATGACTTATTTTAACTGGTAGTCCTAATCCTTTAGCAAATTCTAATTGTCCACTACATTCTGACCATATAGAAGGGGTGCCACAAGCCATAGCTTCAATTAAAGGTAAGTTCCATCCTTCAGATCTGGCACATGATAAAAATACATGACCTTTTTGTAAATATTTTACATAATCTTCTCTAGATGGGAAGTGGATTATTTTTAATCTTGGATCTTCCATATTATATTCAACCATTCTTTCTTCAGTTGAAGAAAAACCATCTTTTGCATATGGGTTATCAATAGATAATATTAAATCTACAGGTTCTTCAGGATCAAATTCATCTAAAAAAGCATCAATTATTTCTTTAGTACTTTTTCTATAATCCCATCTACCAAAATGTATAAATTTAAATCTACCATCATCATAATCAGGTAATTCAATATTTGGGTCTGGTTTGAATTTATTGCCATCTACTGCTTCAGGTACTACTTTAACTTTATCAGGATCTGCTCCCTGTTCTATAGTACATTGTTTTTGCCAATTGGAAGCTACCCATAATTGGTCAAAGGTATTCCATAATTTGAAAAAATTAGGTTCTACTCTTGTAGATTCCCATACTAAATAACCTATTTTTGGGCCCTTATATGCACTATGATAAAAATGATGGTTACATTCATTTAATATAATATTAACATTATGTTTAAATTCATTAGGATAATTAGTATACATAGGATGATCATGTAAATATTTATGAGATCCTTCATTAACCCATAATGCTTGGCAATTTAATAATTTTTTCTTATTATCATCTAAATATTCCTCACCATTATGAGGTTCATCACTCATCCCATTCCATGTCTTTGGAGATATAGAAAAATTTCGTATCTTTACTTCAGATAGTTTTGATAATTCATGAATTAGGTTTTGGGCATGATTATTATAACCACCAGCTCCTATGTAACTAGTATGAAAATAAATTTTGGGTTTTGGCATAGATATAACTTAATTAATACAACAATATAATAAAATTTTTTCAGGTATCCAAACTATTGTCTACCTTTAGTGTACCCAACTCCATTAGGATTTATAACATTTCCTTCACCAAAAATGCTAGCATCAGATACAACTTCATTTGTTATAGATACTACACCTTTTGAGTTCCATTTTTGAATAGCTGTAACATCTTTTTGTATAGTATCAGGTATAATGTATCCTTTTAAACTAATATTAAAATTACCTTTTACTAATCTATCATTACCCGCTGATAACTCAGTTGTAGAGGTAAATTGGTCAATTCTTGCTCTAAATTGAAATCTTTCAGGATTACCCCAATATGAATCTGATGCATATTCACATGCTTCAATTATTTTATTTAATTGTTCCATATAATATGTTTGTATTAGACAACTATATTCTAAAGTAACAAAATCAGGTACTGCTATTGCTTCATATTGTACCACGGGTTTTCTATTATTTAATACATCAAAATTACTGTAAAAATTACCACCATAATATCTTTTTTGCCATGATTGATATAAGTTAGGTCCATTAGCATCTAATTTATTATAAACTGACCTATCTTTAGAAATTGAGTCTCTTTTAATTACAATAATAGGTAACATAATAGCACCTTTTTTATCTCTATAATAACTATCTTTTTGAAATGATACCCATCTTTCAGGAGCAGCATATATAACGGGTACTTCTCTTCTATTTCCATTTTGGGTAACAAAAGGTTTAATTACATTATCAAAATAATAAAATACTGCTTCATCTAAATCTTTAAGCCCAATTGAAAAAGGTTTAGTATCATCATTTCTATAGCTCATTTTTTCTGATCTATTAAATGGTATACCAGTTTGTTGTTCATTTGGAGTTGTAACTGGAAGATTAGGGTTGCCTCTTAACCTATCAAATGCTGTTTGTTGTTCAGCACTTAATTGTCTTTGGGTCGTTGGTATTGGTTTTCTTATTTTTGCCATTAGAATCTTTCTTTATAAGGTGATATTGCTACTTTATCAGCAGGAATATAATAACATTCTATTAATGTAGATATACTAGCACCAAAATCGCCTAATCCTGGATTTAATGGGTTTGCTTCGTTAGGATACGTAGGATTCTTACCAGTCCAGTATTGGTTGTTAATTGTACTATGTACTCCAAAATACCCCTCTTGATACAGAACAATGTCTCCAATTTCAGGTTGTACTAAGGCATCTACTAAATCTTGTCTAAAGAAGTAAAAATTAATTCTTTGATTAAAAAATATACCTTCTTCAGTTTCTCCATATTCTTGTGGATCTCTATCTATTAAACAATTAAATAGAAAAGGACCATCATAGAATTTTTCCCCTGCAGCTTCCCCATATAAATTAACTTTAGTTTCTTCTAATTTATATTTGTAAAAAGATGCTTGTTGAGTAATTATATTACCCAATAATTCGCGGTTTAGTTTGTTAACTAAACTCACATCTCTACTTCTACCAAACATTGCCATATTATCCTATATAAATTGTGTAGGGCACCATTGATGTTTCAATCATAACGGCTTCGGCTTCTTTAGCTCTTCTATCTAAGGATCCTAACCTTGATGTTTCATCAAAATATGCTCTTAATCTTTCTAATAATGCTACTTTTTCTGCTGTTCCTGCTGCTATTAAATCTGATTGATTTAATGTTACATCTGCATTTGGTATTGGGATTGTACTATATTTACCTCTTACATATCCTAACATTTCTTTTGCAATTGCTAATGTCATTTCAAATATCCATTGTCTACCAATAGGATTAATTTCATTATAATTTGGATTTGCAAAAGGTACATTTGATACATTTGTAGCTATTCCATCAGGAACTACAATAGATCCACTTTCTATCCTTTCATTCCTTTTCATGTATTCAAATACTAAATGTCCACTACCTGTTTGTGGTATTGGAAATAATCTAACTTTATTATTATGAATTTCAAAACTATAATTAGACATCCTAATCATATCATTCATTTCTATCTGTTGAATAACTGCTAAATCATAATTTAAAGGCATCATTAAAAAGTTTACAGCTGGGCTATCACCACCAAACCCAAATGAATCAAATAAATTCATTGTACCAAATCCAGTACCTACATAAGGATCATAATATCTTGTTATAGCTGGTGATTCTTGGTAAAATACTCTTGTTATTTCTATACCTAAAGAACCTGTTATTCCTTGTTCTGCTGCCCAATTATTTAAATCATAATCTTGAACACTTGCCGTTAGTGGAATTATTCCTGTATACCAAGGAACATTACCCCCAACTCCTGCTTCTGATGCATATTGTTGAGTTAATCTAAAAATTATATCAAAATTAGGAGTTACAATAGTATTATTTTGGTTTGACCCAGATGGTAAACCTTCAAATGATAAAATATTATCTCTAATTTTATAAGCATATAATTCATTACCATATATAGTAATAGCTTCTTCAAAAGCTGTATAAAAAGAACCTGATTGTAATTCTATATCAACTAAAGGATAACCCATTCTGTTAGCACAAAATATGGATACCTTATCAGCATCTATTTGAAATGATTCTTGATAATCATAAAATCCAAAAGGTGTTTGTCCTGGTTGAAATGAGGAACTACCTTCCCAAATTGGTACATTCATAAATTATTTATTTTTAATTACACACTAAAAAATACTCCATTTTACCCACACTACCAGAAGGAAATGCAGTAACAGATGATATCTGACCATAATTTTCATTAACTCCTTCAATGTCTATACTTGAAGTAAAATCTGCAGATGATAACATAAATGTTCCACCTGGTTTTTGATCAAAATTAACTACTTCTTGTTTATAAGCTCCTGAACCTGAGTATAAAGATAAATTTATAGAATGAGTTGTATTTAAATTAGTTATTCTAGCGTATTTTAAACTACTAGATACTATTTGACCTGGTCCAACTGCTTCTGCTATATTAAATAGTGTTGTTTCAGATCCTGAAGGTACAGTTAAAACCCTATTATCAGAGTAGGTTACATTAGATATTGTTAAATTATAATCACCACCTCTTGGGTTTGAGTCTGTAAAGAGTCTTTCTCTTATTAAAAGATTAAAATCAGCCATTGTTATTTTTATTATAAATATTAGAAATATTTTTATTATTATAAATAGGAAAAAAAAGCCCCGCTAATGCGGGGCTCTTAATCTAACTATTCAATTTAATTGAAATTAATTACTATAGAGTATTTAATCCAACTATATCAATTGTACCATAAAATTCTGGTCTAACCATTTTCTTAGCGTATCTAGTTAATAATCCTTTTCTAGGTGTGAACGTAGATGGATCGTAGATAAGCGGAGTCATGATTAATGGAATATATGGAGCAAATACAGCACCAGTTTCTAAGAACTGAGAACCTCTGAATCCTAATAAGATAGTGTTAACTGTCATATATGGATTTTTGTATACTTTATATCTTCCGTTTAATTGACCAACTTTTTGTACACCAAAAGCATAGCTCATTTTAGCAGCATCACCATCTGTGTCAGCAGCAAATCCTGGAATAGATTCTAAGATTGTTGCTACAGTTGGAGAACATACTAAGAAATTAGCACCACCTCTAAGTGTTTTCTGGTGAATGATATTACTTAACTTTTGGATTTTAGTTCCTAATGTTTGGAACCATTGTCCTTGAGAATTGTAAAATCCTAGGTCACTAAATGTACCATTACCTACTTGGCTAGTGTTTGCTTGGTTGTTAATTGCAGACCATACTTCGTTTCCAGCAGCTGCTGATTCTAACAACATACTTAAGATTTCTAAGTCAATTTCTAATGAAATGTACTCACTTAAGATTGAAGTTAATTCAGCTTCAGCATCTAGAGAATGGTAAGCATTTAAATCTTGAGCGAACTCAGGAGTCCAAACAGCTTTCAATTTTCTAGTTTTAGCAACGATAGCAGATGATTTCATCTGTACATTGATTTCTGGAATGTCAATAGCAGGAGAGTTTGCAGCATTTAACGCTGGGTTATTGTCCTCAAAGTCACCTCTGTATTGATCAGTTGGTTGAAGTTGGTAAGTAATTAATGCATCCTGTGCATTATCTTGGATAGAAGCTGAAGGTACGATGAAAATTACATCCGAACCAACTACTTTAGTGTATGCAGGGTAATTAGCAGTTAAGCTAGTTGAACCTGACCAATAGAATCCTTTAACACCTTCTGCATCATAGCTAGGTAATAAAGTATCTGCTACTGTAATTTTGATTAAAGCATCACCTACTGCTGAAGCAGAAAGATCAGAATCAAAATCAACATCACTCCAAGAAGCTGTTGACATAGCTGCCAACCATGTTGCTGCACCAATATTGGATTGTGTGTTGTTAATAGAATATCCAAATCTACCAGATCCATAAAGACCACCTGCATTTGTGTTACCAAATGGCTCTTCTGCAGACGTAGTGTTTCCATATAATGAAGACGTTGCAGTGAATGGTGCCTTAGTAGTTCCGTATTGGAAATCTAAGAAAAATACTAGACCTGAAGGTAGATTCATTGGTTGTACAGAAACGAATTCTTTAGACGATAATTGTCCGAATACTTTTCTTACCAATGGAAGAGCTACTCCTGCCCATTGTCCACCTGTTCCAGCTGTGAATTTACCTGTAGAGGCAGTTCCACCACCAGTTTGTGAACTTTCAACAACGAGTTGTTTAGCTTGATTTTCAAGAATCATAGACATGTTATTTCTATTATTTTCTTGTAAACCCTCTAAAAGACCCGTTTTTTCCCATTTGTTAGCTAATTTAGCTGCGTCACTCTGTAAAGAATGATATGGGTTCGCGCTTTCTAATAATGAATTTAAGCTCATTTTTTAATTTTTTAGAGATTAATAATTTATTTTAAATGATTCCAGCTAGTTTTTTAAATCTAGCTACCATAACATCAGATTCTACTATAGGTTGTTTTTTAGTTACTGGAGCTTTTCCTGTAATTTTTGATGCTGAACCTTTTCTTATTTCACTAATTCTTGAGTTATTAGATTTATTATCTAATAATCCTTCATTTAATGTTTCAAAAATTGTTTTAGCATGTTTAACATCCTTAGCATTATCAAATGCTTTTAATACCTTAACTTTTTTATCTTCAGTTAAGTTTTTCG
>VMHT01091779.1_pt1 | contig 17612 bp, 2 predicted proteins | sample 4693611 | NCBI WGS metagenome assembly VMHT01 (sample SAMN12280063, study PRJNA550983) | marine metagenome | isolation source: seawater sampled from same location over 5 years 0.02-0.2 micron viral filtrate | place: USA: collected off the coast of southern California halfway between the port... ...
GACCTCAGATTCAGCTGTCATTGTAGATAGTAATAGTAAAATAGATCAATGGTTGGTTGATGACGTTCAGATCAATGCGAACGTAATTGACACAAGCACAACAGACGCAGACCTAATCATAGGTGCTAACGGAGCTGGTAAGGTCGTATTCCAAGATGGTCAAGAAGTAGAATTCGGAACCACTGGTGACCTTGAGTTAGTCTGGGACGACTCTGATGGTGACTTACAACTTAGACGTGTTTCAGGTGGTAATGCTGCTGCTTCACTTCTTATACAGGACGATATCCCCCTAAAGTTCGGTACAGGAAACGACGCACGTGTATATTATGATGAAACAACAACAGACAAACTAAGATGGGCTGGTGCTGATCAGCAGTATGACACAGGTGTTCAAGTAACATTTGCTGATACTACTACAGCGTCTAACTCCACGACTGCTGCTGTAATGGTATCAGGTGGTTTAGCAGTTGGTGCTAAAGCATGGATTAAAGACTTAGTTGTAGATGATGACGTAACTATTGGTACTGCTAACACAGATACCATGACTGTTAACTCAACAGTTACATTTGCTTCAGGAGTTGAGTTCCAAGGCACACAGACAATCAATGCTACCCAGAACATCACTGGAGAGTTGACTATTGACCAGTTAAAGTTCGATGCTAATAGAATCGAAACTACTTCTGGTACAGAGATGATCATTGACCCATTCCCAGCTGGTAATGATTCAGAAGGTTTGGTTATCATCAAAGGTGACCTACAGATTGATGGTACTACAACAACTGTTAACAGTGCTTCAATGAGCGTTAACGATCCTACTATTGAATTAGGTGATCCTACAACTGCTCTATCATTGACAGTCGCTGCTACTTCAGGTGCTACAGTTCTAACTGTGGACAGAGTAACAGGATTAAACGTTGGTGATGACATCACTGGAACAAGCATAGCAAACTCAACATCTATTGCTTCTATCAATACTGGACTAAAGCAAATCACTTTAGACCAAGCAATCACTGGTAACATTGATTCAGGTGGAGCTCTTGTCGCAACTAGGGATGCTAGTGATGGCCTAGATAGAGGTGTGAAGGTACACTACCATACAGGTAGTGCTGCTCAGTTTGGTTTCTTTGGATATGATCGTACAGGCGGTGCCGATGGTGCAGGTGCTTGGACATTCATTGAAAATGCTACAGACACTGCTACCGTGTTCGGAGTAACAGGTAATCGTGGTACTGTTGTTTTAGGAGATCTTGAACTTGATACTGATCTTGAAGTCCAATATGGTGGTACAGGTGTTTCAACCTTTACTCAATATGGTGTTCCTTACGGTAATGGTTCTTCTGCGATGCAGGTAACTGCTGCTGCTAACATAGCATCACCTGGCACAGGAAGTGACGCAACAACTTCTTTCCAAGTCTTGACAGTAACAGCATTAGGCGTTCCTGTTTGGACAGACACCCTAGATGGAGGTGTCTTCTAACACTGATATTATTATGGACATCAACATTATTATTGCTACATTACAACGTAAAGTTTCTGAATTGACTCTCGCTAACATCATGCTTGAAGCGAAAACACTGGACTTACAAAACCAGTTAAATACTATTAACCAAGATCAATCATCAGAGAATGCTATAAATGGCAACGAGGATCAAACTAAAGAGCTCGACAACCCCGAACGCGACACCGACTAATACCGATCTAGTCGATAAGGAAGTCGCAATTAATATTGCGGATAAGAAACTCTTTGTTAACAATTCAGGTTCTATCGTAGAGATAGGTAACGCAGCACCAAACACTGCTAGTGTTACTGCGTCTATGCTAGCGTCTGATATTACTAATGGTCCTAGTAATCATCTATTCGTAGCTAAAACTGGTACTAACGCTGCTTCTCTATTAGGAGGAGGAGCAAGAGGTAGACATTCCTCAACTCCATTCCTAACACTTAAGTATGCCTTAGCTGCTGCTACATCTGGAGATACAGTCAACGTAGCAGCTGGTGAATACCAAGAAGAATTTCCCCTAACAGTCCCTGACGGTGTTTCAGTCAGAGGTGCTGGATTAAGAGCAACAAATATATATCCAACAACAGCAACAAACGACCTTGACTGTTTCATCATGAACGGTGATACCACTGTTTCAGAAGTTACTATTAAGGACATGTTCTATAATAGTGGCAACGATACAGGTTATGCCTTCGTTGGTGCTAACGACTGGAATTCAGAGAGAAGTGCTTATATACAAAGAGTAACAGTACTAAACAAAGGATCAACAACATCTGCTAGTGACCCCTATGGATATGACGCAGGTGATGCGGGTCGTGGTGCTAAACTAGATGGAGCTATTGCTAACGCAAACACACTAGAGACATCTATATTATTCAACGAATGTACATTCATCGTACCCAACTCAATCGGTATACTACTGACTAATGGTGTTCGTTGTGAGTGGCAGAACTCCTTTATATACTTCGCTAACGAAGGTATCAAAGGTATACAGGGTGCTACAGGAAAACATGGAACTGGTCAGGTAAGACTAAAACTATCAGGTGTATCTGGTAGTTTTGATGCTTCCGAGCAAGTATATGAATTAGAGAATCAATTTAGATCTGGTACATATGCTTTATCCAGTAACGTTGTAACAGTAACGAGGGCTGCTCATGGTTTATCTACGAATGACCGCGTATACTGTGACTTTATTTCTGGCAGTGCTAGTGATGGTTATTATCAGGTAACAGGAGCACCGACAGTTGATACATTTACCTTTGCTCTCACAGCAGGTAATACATCTGGTAATGTCACATATAAGAAAGCGATAGGTTATGGTAACATCGCATCAAACGATGGTAATTACATATACCTAACAGGAAAAGGTGAAGGACAATTTACTACAGCACTTGAGACAGGTAAGACTCTGACTCCTAATGCTGACGCTAGACTTGACACTTCAATTAAGAAATTTGGTACAGCATCACTAGAGCTTGATGGTACTGGTGACTTTATTGGTATTGAAACTTCAGAAGACTTTGGTTTTGGTACAGCAAACTTTGCTCTAGAAGCATTTGTATATGCTTCATCACTTACAGGTAACAATGTTATCTTTGACTTCCGTACTGGATCTGATACCGATACAGCACCGAAGTTATGGCATAATGCTGGTACTGTTAAGTTTGGTTCTGGCACAACAGAACATATCAGTGGTGGTACACTTAGTATCAACACATGGCATCACGTCGCTGTAGCACGTTACAACGGTACTACAAGACTGTTTGTGGATGGTACTTCAGTAGGCACATATTCAGATAGTAATAACTATGGAAGCACCAAACCATTAAACATCGGTGCTAACTATGGAACAGCAGGTTCAGACTTCTTCACAGGGTATATCGACGAAGTTAGAGTCAGTCATGGTACAGCAAGATTTACAGGTAACTTCAGTGCTCCAAGTGGAGAGTATGGAATAGACGTTAATACAGTCCTCTTAGTACACTTCAACGGTACAGACCAAGCAAGTACATTCACTGATAGTCCATCTCCAAAGGATGTTCGTTCATCAGGTGGTGACTCTGCTACAGGTGTATCACTTGTAGACTACAGTGCCTTTGGTTGTGAACTCAAGTCTATAGCATCTGCTAACATCTATGGTCTTAAGGGTGCTGTCTCTGATGGTAATGGTTGTAAACTGATTCTATCAGCACACAACTTCATGTACATTGGTGCGGGTAAAGACTTTACAAATGATACATCACTAGCAAACCAAGCTAATGAAGTTGTAGAGACAAATGGTGGTAGAGTATTCTACTCATCTACTGACCAGAAGGGTGACTTCAGAGTTGGTGAAGTATTCTTAGTTGACCAAGAGACAGGTAACGTTAACTTCCAGTCAACATCATCATCACAGCAAGCAACCAGTATTGGATTATCTGACTCCACTGGTACTACAAACATCTATCCTGCATATATTGAGACAGGTAACATAAGACTAGCGGGTAACACTTTCTCTACTACAAGTGGTGCTCTACTGATTGACCCTGCAGGTAACGAAGACATTACATTTAACGGTGAGGTAATATTTAACGAGAACGCATACTTTGATGCGAATAAGGTAGGTAGTTTCAACACTGCCCAGACTGGTTCTATTGACATTTTCTTAGGACAACAACAACGAAGAGGTGGATTTAACGCTTATGGATTATTATCAGATACGAACCTTCTCATATCTACTGAAAAGTTATCAACAATCACTGTTGATCAAACAGGTGATGGATATACTGGTGGTTCACAGACATTAACTTTAGACACTAACCCTGCTGTTAATGGTACAGCAAACTGTACTATAGACACTAGCGATGGTTCACTGAAGACTGTTACTGTAACCAACGTTGGATCACTTTACACTTCACCTCCTACTATTGGATTTACTGCGGGTACTACTAACCCAGACGCTACAGCAGTCCTAGAACAGTATGGTGTAATCAACAGAATTGATTTAGCTGATGGTGGATCTGGATATACTGGAGCTCCAACTATCACGATTGAAGAACCTCAAACAGTATCATTCGGAACATTTGATGATATATCAGGAACTACAATTACTATAACAGATAACCCATTTATAAATGGATTGAGAGTTGTTTATGACAACAACGGTGGTAGTGAATCTATTGGTCTAACACAAGGTAATACCTACTATATCGTTAATAAGTCAGGAAATACTTTCGGTGTTTCTTCTTCCAATGGTGGTTCTGCTATATCTCTAACTACATCAGCTGATTCAGAATCAGGTGAGTCACATTCATTCAAGGGTGTTAACGCAGCTGCTACTGTTACAGAATCAGGCGGTACAATCACAGGCATCACCGTTACTGAACCAGGTACATTATATGATGGCAGTTCTCTACCTACAATTTCATTCTCAGAAGATGTTGGAGCAACAGCTGCTGCTTTCACAGTCTATTGTGGTAGATCTATAGCGAGTATCGCTATCGGATCCAGAGGTAGTGGATATACATCGGCTCCTACTGTATCAGTCGCAAATGATACCACAGACTCAACAGGATCTGGCGGTGCTGCTACAGCAACTATCGGTTACCCAATCGGTTCTGTTAATATAACAAACATAGGTTCAGGTTATAACTTTGTTCCTACGATTTTAATAGAGGGTGGTGATCCTATTACTGATGCGGTTCTAACACCATCTTTCAGTAAGAGAAACGCTAGACTATCTGGAATAGAGATCACAGGTCCAGGTGTTGGTTACTCCACTGCTCCTACACTAACACTGATTGGTGGAGCTGGTGGAGACGCTGAGACATCAGTAAATATCCAGTCACTGACTGGTAACATAACAAATAATGGTAGTGCTTATACACCAGGCACATACACAGGTGTAAACTTTAGTTTTGTAAGTGGTGGCACAGCACCAACTAACGTTGCTACTGCTGATTTCATCATACCAGGTTGGGAAGGAAATATATCAAACGCAGGTAGTGGATATACAGATGGACAATATGATGGGATTAACGCATATAACGTACCAACACAAACATTCGCAGTTACAGTAATATCAAATCCTGGTACACCTCCTCCTGATAATGTATACGTTATAGATGGCAGTACACAAGCAGCTATCACTATGGTCGAGGGTAACACCTATCGTTTCGATCAGAGTGATACTTCTAACAGTGGTCATCCACTACTCATTGGTAGAGAAGATGGTGAGACTTTAAATAATGACATCGTTGCCATACCAGTAGGCACAGCAGGTACAGCTGGAGCATTTACTGATGTTGTACTAAGACCTGGTGTAGCAGGTGAAACAGCAGATTATATTTGTTCTAGTCATGCTAACATGGGTGCTAGTATCACAATTAATTCTGGTTCAACTGGAGATTATGGTACAGGATTATCCTTAGATGTTACTGTAGCTGGTGGTGTAGTAACTGTAGTTAAGAGTAACGCACAAGGTGAAAACTATTTTGTTGGTGATCAAGTATCAGCAACTGCTCAGGAATTAGGTGGTGCTGGATCAAACTTTATATTTACTTTAAGTGGTAATAATCTTGTTGTTAGTACTGTAGAAAATATAAGTTTGACTGGAGGACCTTACAATGTAGGTGATGTATTAAGTGCTGATGCTGCAGATATTGGTGGTAGTGGTTCAGGATTCCAATACACTGTTACTAAGGTTGGTTTTATTAAAGACGTAACTGTCAGTGAAGGTGGATTTGGATATAACGTAGGACAAACATTACTACCAAGAGTAAACGGTAACGAGTCAGGACCTGCTACAACAGGTAACCCATTTGCTCTAACAGTAGGTGCGGTTACAAGTGCTGATAGATTTGAGTTTACACATGACGGTGCTTTAATATCTGATGCCCTCAAATTAGCTGGTACTAAAGATCCAACTCTATATGAAGGTACACTTAGTATTGGTAAAAATGCTACTGTATTCCAAGTAGAAGGTGAGTTCGGACATATAATAACATCTGGTAATATTACTGCTGATGGTAACTTAATTGTCAAGGGTAATATGACCTTTGGTGATGATGCTGCTGTTGACACAATAACCACAACTGCTAATCAAACTGTAACAGGTGATACAGCACAGACAGGTAATCTAACTCTAGTTGGAGATATAACACAGACTGTAGGTAACGTAGCACTTACAAACGTAACAGCAAATCTTGCTGACGGTACAGCTGCTGCTCCAAGTCTAAACTTTGTAACCTCTCAGACAACAGGTCTCTTCCATAAGAATCCTGATGAGTTTGGTATATCAATAGCTGGTGTAGAGAAGGCAGTATATGGTTCTTTATCATTCAATATAGGTAATGACTTCCAAGTTGGTGTTGACTCAACAACTGCTAGTCCTGTATTTAAAGTTGACACTGCCAACGCAACTATCATAACAGGTACTGCTCAGGTAGGTTTACAGATTAATAATGACGCATCTATCGAAGCGATTGGTACTAACGCTGACGTAGATCTAACACTGACACCAAAAGGAGCTGGTGGAATAACATTTACAGGTGCTGTTGATAGAGACTTCAAGATAATGAATGGTTCCTCTACTGCCTTAAAGGTAGAGATGGACAAAGGTAATGTAGAGTCACTCGGTTATATTCAAGCAAATGGTAGATCAAGAATTACAGATAGTGAAATATCTAACGTAGCACAGGGCGTTGTAAAGTCATTCGGAGAAATATTAACATTAAATACATCTGGAAGTGGTACGACATTTACTGACGGTACATTTACTGCGGTTGCTATTACATCTACAGGAACTGGAAAAGGAACAGGTGGTACAGTTGATGTCACAGTCGTAAGTAGCTCTATTACCACCGTTGTTATTAACGCAGCTGGTAAGGATTATGTAAGTGGTGACTCAGTAGTTCTTGACTCTGCTATTATAGGAACTGATGCTGCTCAAACAGTTGTTATCACTGACGTAGCTGGTTCTGGTTTAACTTTCAAACCTGGTCCTGCTAGAAATATCAAGATGGATACTACTGGTACTCTTATAGTTCCAGTTGGTGACACAAACAATAGACCTCCTGCTGATGACACCTACCTTGGTGGTATCAGATACAATACTTCAACATCACAGTTTGAAGGATATAATGGAATTGACTACGTATCACTTGGTGGTGTACGTGACGTTGACCAAGATACTTACATATTAACTGAAACAACACCTGGCTCTGACGAAGATACATTCGAGTTTTATGCTCAAGGTATCAATAACCTATCACTTGATAAAGACAAGTTTACAATAAGAACTGCTAAGTTGATGGATGTCAACGGTACTCTTTCTATTAATGGTACTGTAGGGCAAGATACATTAGACGTACAAAGAAAAGGAGTATCACTATTCAAGGTAAGAGGAAGTAAAGATGCTGAGATAACTGGTGGATTCTTTATGAAGAACCAGTTAGTAGCAGGTACTATTGCTACCTTTACTGACGGTACATTAGGTGCTAACCCAGGCACATTCAACGCAACAGCAGCAGCATACGACTTATCATCCACATTCACTGCGACTGCTGGTGTATCAGAGTTCGCAGGATCTGGTGCTACATTTGACATCGTAACTGATGCGAATGGTACTATCTCAACTATCACCATTAACTCTGGTGGTATTAACTTTGAGAGTGGTGAAATTATCACCATTGGTGGTGGTCTTCTTGGTGGTGGTGCTGGTACTGACGTAACATTTACTGTTGAGACTTTAAGTAATGCTGACGTTGCTCATGGTAAGATCAGTGCTTTACAGAATGAACTGCGTTTCACTATGAACAGTGACAAGCAATTCTTGTCATTGGATTCTACTGGAGCAGAGGCTGGTCTGAAAGTCAATAGGACTTACAATGCTGGTGGAGCAACAAGCTACCTAACAGTTCTAGATTCTACTGCTACATTTGTAGAGTTAGATTCAGCAAGAGTGGAAGGAGGATCTATATCTTCATTCACTACAACTGTCAACATCGCACAGTTTGATAAGACAGCATACAAGGGTGCTAAGACACTTATTACTCTTGAAAGTAATGATGGTAAAGTTCACATGTTTGAGGTCACATCTATATGTGGAGCATCAGGCACAGTGGCACATGCTACTATTACAAACTCCATTACATCTGATAATGATTTGATGGATGCGTCAGTAAACCTTAACGGTGACTCTGTACAAATTACATTAGCGAAGTCATCTCAAGCTTCTAGTTCAACTACTTTCACAGGAAGGTACACTACAACTAAAGTTAAGGTATAAATAATCGAAGGTAACCCTATACAATGGCAACAAAAAATTTCTCATCAATAGGCGGGTTCGGAGTAGGTTCGACTGAGGTTTTAAATCCTAGTCTCGAACTGAAGAACATCTCAGCAATTCACATGGTTGCTGATGACTTTACCGATGCAACAAATGATCTCTTTATTAGTAAGAGAACAACAGATCCAGCTAACAACTTACTTCGTTTAAGTTTTGATGGAAGTACAAACACTTCATCCAATACACCTCCTCTAGGTCACAATAGTGTGGCATTTGTGAAGGCAAAGGTATTTGGACAAGAGGTAAATAATAACATATATGTTATGGCATCACAGTTTGACGCTGTGGTCACAGTGGACACAGACGGTGTACCCACACTCCAAGCACAATTTGAGAATGTAATACATGAACATCTACCTGGCGTAGAGACTTGGACTATCACCCCCGTCGCTTTCCAAATAGGAGGCGGTGCTTATTTTAGTTTTGATGTTGAAGCTGTTTCAACAACATCGACTGTGAAGTGGATTGGTATCATAGATATCACAAGAGTATCAACAGCAGCATAAACTGGATTAAAAGATGACACTTAGGCAGAGTTCTTCGCAACAACGTATAGAAGGTACTGGTAAAGTTCCACAGGGACCGTGGACGAGTGCTACGTACGGTAGAGCCAATGGTATCGTTACTATAACATCAATAGCACACAAGCTAAACACTAACGATGAACTATATGTAAAACCAGGTTCTGATAGCCTGTTAAGGACTTTTACGGCTGGAAATTATACAATAACTGTAGTAGACGAAGATACATTTTCAATCACAGGTACAGGCACAAACTTTATTGAAGCTGCCACAACTATATCATACAGAAGTGTTAGATCATTAACAATCAACGCATCTGACAAGATGGAGTTCAGTATCGGTTCAGGTGCTGACGAAGAAGACGCTATATTCATAACCAAGAGTAGTACAGGTAACGTTCGTGTTGGTATCAACAACACCAACCCTGAGTTTGACTTAGACGTAGAAGGACAGATAAGAACTACAAGATCTATCATCTCAGATACTGCTCAAATTAGAAACCTAGATGTTACTAACGAGTTTGTAACTAAAGGATTAGACCTTAGAGGTCCTAATTTAATTAACTTTGAAGAGACAGACCCAACCGCTGCTGACTTCGGTACAATATACTATCCTACTGCTGATAACCCACCAAGACAGACACAGAATAACAGAGTTGCTACTACCAAGTTTGTATACGACGTTGCTACTGCTGATAATGGTGGTCGTGTTTACGTATCATCTGTTGCTGGTATTGGTGACGATGCTAACGATGGTAGATCAGCTGCTAAACCAGTTCGTACCATTAAGAAAGCTGCTCAGATAGCTTACAGTTTACAGCAAGACACACAGACTCCTGAATACGTTTCTATTATATGTTCAGGTGGTGACTACGTAGAAGACAACCCAATATCTCTACCATTCAACTGTTCGTTGATTGGAGATAACTTAAGAAGAGTTATCTTACGTCCATTGAACATGGACAGACACATGATCAAAGCGTCTAACGAGACGTATTGTGCGGGTGTTGTATTCAGAGACCACTTAGATGCTAACGGAAGTCCAGACTTTACATGGAAGTTTGCTTATGTATTTGACGATAAGCAAAGGTTAATGTATGAACCAGACCTAGAACCATTTGAGTTCTCACCAGGTTTGGAAAACAAAGGTAGAAACATCTTTGCTATTACATTTGAAAACCACACAGGTGACAATACTACGTTACTTGTTGGATACGCAGTAGAAGGTGGATCTTCATCCTCTAGAGCGATCATTGAAACTGTAACATTTACAGGTCCTCAAGCATCTCCATATTCATCTGGTACTATTACGGTACTGATGAGTGATGATGAGTCAACGTTCCAGCTCGCTGAAAGATTATACTATGCTGATGTCTACGCTAATATCGTTAAGACAGGTGCTTCACCATCTGACTCACTCGACGTTGCTGATAGAGAATCACAAAGACCTGAGACTGAGGTTATTAAACACTCAAGGTATCAGTGGGTAATCAACACTGAGACAGAGACACTACGTTTTGATGGTAGTAATGCTACTATCGTAGATGCTACTACAAATCAGATTACTGTTCCTCTACACAGATTGAACACTGGTTTCAAGGTAGAGTATGCTGTAGCTAATGAAGGTGGTACTGCTCCAGCTGGTTTAAACTCTGGTGACACATACTTTGTTAGATCTATAGATGAGAATACATTAGAACTATATGACACTGCTGTTAACGCACTCAACATACAGACAGTAACTGGTAGAAGAGACTTAGGTGATCCTGGTACAGGAGACGAACATACACTCTTTACCTCAAGAATTTCCGTAAAAGATAATACATTCTACTTCCCCAAGCATGGTTTGTTCACTGGTAACGGTGCTTACTATCGTTCTTCTAAAGCTGGAGATATAGGTGGATTAACTAATAATGGATTGTATTACGTTTACAAGATAGACGAAAACTATTTCCAAATAGCACAAACACAAGCCGATGCGACCAATACTGATATATCTGGTGCTGATGCTCCTGTTATACTTTCTATTACCTCAATAGGTAAAGGTTATCACAGATTTGAGAAAGCACTAAACGTAGTTGACATCAGTCAACTCAACACAGACCTTGCTACACAGCAACAATACTTAGGTATAGCATTTGAAGTAACAGCAGCGTCAAGAACAATAGAAGGTATTCCTTTCGTTGGTCATGACTACGAAGCTGGACAGGAAGTTCAGATATATGGTATGCCATATACTGCTATCGACTTCGGTAATAGTGCTAGTGCTACATTTACACAGTCAGCTACGACTTTAACAATTACTGTTGCCAATACAGATCCTTCTAAGTTAAGTGCTCTGTGGCCACAACTTGTTACTCTTGCTCCTACAAATGGTAATGGTGTTGGTATTCATGTCACATTCGATGCAGGTTCACACCAAGACAAGTCATTCCATATCGCAACATATAAGACTGGTACGCTTGCCCAAACACAGAGTGATTTCTCTAGTATCTTAGGTGGTAGTTCAAACTTAGGATGTGGTGTTGCTAGATATAATTCATCAACAAACGAAGTATACTTTGTAATCAGAGCGTCAGACAGTGCTACCAGATCAGGTAACTGTAACGTTTTAGATAACCTTGGTGACTTCAATGGAAGAAAGTACGTTACACATCGTATAGAACGTGCCGACGGTTACTCACTTAAGTTTGTAGTTAGAGGTTCATGTTCCAAGATTGCTACAGACTTCGATCCATCTGGAGACCAACAGGTTTGTTCTGCTACAAACTATGCTTTGATGTCATTAAGGAACTCTCCTTACGCATTTGAGAAGGTTGAGTTTGGTGCTGACTTCAAAGAGATGTCTAAGCAAAGAGACGGTGCTGAGACAATCAATAATAACGTTGACTTCATAGCGTTAGAATCATACGCACACGTTAAGAAGGCAAACAACGCAGGTACTTCTGCAACATTTACAAGAACAGGTACATATACATGCTCTGGCGATATAATGACAATCGTCTGTCCAAGAGGACACGCTGTATTTGCTAAGAACGCATATAGTATGACATTCAGTGGTGCTACCGCTGATGGTTCTGTACTGATTGATGACGTAGCAGATCACAGAACAGCTACAGTAATATTATCTGGTGCTAGCACAGATACTGGAACAGTTGTAATAACAGTACCTGCTCCATGGCAGACACCAAACAGTGTACCTCCTGTAGATAGATCTGCTGATGGTACATCACTAATCCTTGCTAACAAACAGTTTATTGCTCAGGAAGCAGTAGACAGAATGCTTGCTGCTAACCCATCCTATCAGGTTCCTACTGGTAGTCAGGCATGTATTGATGACATTGTTGACTACTGTGAGGCAATGGGATATAACCTAGCATACGGTGGTAACGATCAAGTATGGGATGGTGCTAAGTATTACGTTGATGGTTCTCATGTTGTAGGTGAAGAGAATGAATCTGTAGAGACATTCAACCACGCAAGAGACATTGCCATTCAGATAATGCGTAATGAAGTGGTTACTGTACAAGGTGGTCATGGATTAACACAGATCAGAGACATCACTATTACTCCTGACGCAGCTGGATCTGGTCAAGGTAATAAGCATGCTGATGCTCGTAACTTAATATGGGCTAACAGACAGTTCATTGCTGACGTAGCAGTCGGTAGAATGAATGCTGACTTCGGTTTTGAAGTTGCTAACAACAAGGTTGTTGATGCTCACGATCTATTGATCGCTAACAAAGACTTCATTGCTAAAGAAGCATATGCTTGGGAACTTGCTGAAGATCCTACACTACACGTTCCAACAGGAAACGGACAAGATTGTATAGATGATATCGCTGACATCGTTGATGCTATTGCTTTCAACGTACAGCACGGTGGTAATAATAAAGTTTGGAAAGCTGCTGAGTACTATGTTGGTACACCTCATCTAGATGATGAAGAGTTCCAGTCAGTAAGATGTATTGAGCATGCTAGAGAAATATGTAAATTAGTTATTGCTAACAACGAGGTTGTTGTTAGAGGTGATCATGGTGAGACACAGACATTTGATCTTACTATCACACACGACAGTTCAAACTCAGCTGGTCGATACACAGACGCTGACTGTACTGATGTAAGAGCTTCTATAGACACACTATTTGAAATCATTCATAGTGCGATTCTTAACGATAGTCTAAACCAGATCAAGAAGACTACACCTAGAACATTCAACGTTCCTTCTCCACAGAAGAGAACTGCTCAGAATGCAGTATATAATCCTGCTACTGGTTTGATGACAGTAACAGTAGATACAGACACTAAGGATGTCTCTGCTGCTTCATTCACACCTGCTTCAGGTTTACTAGAACTTAATATTGGATCTCATACATTAACGACTAACGATAGTATAAGAGTTAAAACAGGATCACTTAACTTCAGATGTGATCTAGATGGTCAGGCAACAGATCATTACTATCCACGTACAACGATTGATACATCTACTATCACCACAGGTACAACATACAATCCTGTTACAGGTGCGATGTCAGTTACTACAACAGCTGGTCATGGACTAACTGATGGTGACTGGATTAGATTTAAAGATAATTCGATTACATGGGACTGTGCTGTAGGTACAGGTAGTCACTCATACCCAAGAGATACTGATCCAGTATCAGGTAAGTGGTTACAAGTTTCCAACACAGGTGGACTTACATTTGATATCAACGTTGGTATATCATCTAACACTTCAGCACATACATTTGTATCTGCTGTAGCAAACGGATTAGAGAAGAAGAGAGACAGAGCATATGAGCAAGACCTAGCAATTACAGCAGTATCAGGTTCAACTATTACAGTTAACGTTGGTGCTTCTAGTGATACATCTACTCACGTATTCCAGAACGCACTATCAGGTGCTGTTATCTTAAGTCACGGTGTTACAACTGGCAAGTATCTTAAGATTGCTACTGATAGCATGACTTGGACATGTGATATGGACGATGGTAATACCACTCACACATATCCAAGAGCAAGTGATCCTGCTAATGGAGACGGTTGGTCACCTGTTGTATCTGTCGGTGTCAATACTATTGACATTAATGTCGGACCTACAACTGTTGACGGTTATGATGTAAGAGACGCAGCATACAACCCAACTACAGGTATAATGACTGCTAACATCGGTACTAATAACTTCGGTGTTGGACAGTACATGAGATTAGCTCCTGATTCAATCGGGTTTACATGTACACAAGATAGTAACGTATCAACTAAGTATTATCCAAGATCTGCTCTAGACACAGACACAGTTGAGAGTGCTAACTATCAACCTTCTACAGGTGTGATGATTATCACAGCATCTAATCATGGTCTACAAAATGGAGATCAGGTTAAGTTTGCTACTGACTCAATTACATTCACATGTCTAGAAGATAACAACGGTACAAACCACTCTTACCCAAGAGCAACAGACTATGCTAACGATAGATGGTTGACAGTATCTTCTGTATCAACTAACAACTTTAGTGTACAGGTATTAGGTATAGGTAATACACCTTCTACAAACACAACTGCTCATACCTTTGTAAGTGCTACAACTAATGGCATGTCAGTCAAGAAGGATCCACTATACGATACTGCTGTAGAGATTACAGCTATCAGTGATTCTACATTGACAGCAACCAATGCTGTGTATGTACCAACAGAAGGTAAGATCACAATTACATCTGCTAATCATGGACTCAGAGAAGATTCTATGGTTAAGTTTGCTGATGACTCAATCACATTTACATGTGATCATGACAGCAATGCTTCTAACCACTCTTATCCAAGAGCAGAGAGAAAGAAATTTACAGTCACAGACGCAACATATAGTACAGCGACTGGTATAGTAACATGTACATTCGCTAACCATGGTATGCTCAAGGGTGAGTACATCAAGGTTAAGGACAATGCTTTATCATTCTCATGTACACATGGAGATGGAAGCACTAAGACATATCCAAGATCAACTGACCCAATCAGCGGTAAGTTCATTCCACTTACAGCAGTAACTACTGACACATTCTCATTCAAGTCATTAGATATAGTACCATCCACAAACACAACAGTTCACACATTTATATCTGCTGTAACCGATGGTATCATTCAGAAAGACCCAGACAGCAATGAGTTTAGACATGTACAAGTTGTTGATGCTAATACATTTAATGTTTGTATCGCAACATCTTCTAATGAGACTACTCACTCATTCGTATCTGCTACAACAAATGGTATCACTGTCAAGGACACAACAATATCATTCCAGACTTTACCTGTAACTCCATCTACTAACGAAACTGCTCACACCTTTGTTCCTAATACTGGTATCACACCAACAGATGCTGCGTACAATCCTACAACAGGTTGGATGACATTGACTAAGACAAGTCATGGTCTAGTCGCAGGAGATTATGTCAAGGTAGATCAAGGTGGTGTTACATTTACATGTGCTCAAGATAGTAACGTAACTAACCATGCTTATCCTAGACCTGGCGATCCTATATTCAACAAGTCTGTTAAGATTGAACGTGTAACTAACGACACATTTGAGATTAATGTTTTACAGGGTACAGATCCAACTAACACTACAGCACATACATTCGTAAGTGCTCTTACAGGATGTATCAACAGAGTAGTTGTTAAGAGTGGTGGTGACTTCCCACACAGATTTATCTCTGCTACTGCTAACGGTGTTGAAGTATCAGGTACTAACGATGACTGTAAGGATGACGTTGTAGATATTCTACAGGTTGTTTCTTGGAACCTAGCAATGGGTGGAAACGACTTTACTTATGATGCTGCTAACATGTATGTTACTGGTGCTCATTTACAGGGTGAAGAACATCATTCAATCTATGCTTTAAGAGAGGCACAGAAAGTTGCTATCGAAGTATTCCAGAATCAGGATGTAACTACAAGTGGACACACATCATTAGCACAGGTTAAAGATCTAACTATCACACAGGATACAGGTTTACCAATCTGTAACGTGGTTATATCTTCTATCACTACCTTGATGAATATTGTCGAGGTTGCGATTGACACAGGAAGTCTATCATCTGTAAGTAGAACATTATCATACACTAACCGTTGTGCTGATATTGCTTCTTCTATCACAACATTAACTGGTATCATCACACAAGCGATTGGTACTACAGGAACGCCTGGTAACCTTAGTGGTATCACAAGAACATATCCTATCGCTGATGATCAGTGTATTGATGACGTAAGACACGTTCTACGTTCATGGATGTATGACTTAAGATACGGTGGTAATAAGAAAACTATTGAAGCCGCAAGTAAATATATTCTCGGTACAAATATCAACTACGTTAACAACGAAGTTGCTCAGACACGTGCTGTATACCAGAAAGCTAAGGACATGGCAGTTCTTGCTATCCGTAACCAGTTACCTGAAGCTGAATTCACATCTATAATTCCATTCCATAACGCATCATCAACTGTTGATATCAACAAACCTGAGTGTGGAGCTGCTATCACTGCTCTAACAGCGTTACATACAATCTTAGACAATGCTCTTGCTACACCTACATCACTAGCTAGTGTCACCTTAACTGAACCAAGCACACTACTTAAGGATGATTCAGGTCTTAAGAAAGTTCCTATGCTAGGTGATCTACTTGATCTACCTGTTATTGAGGCATCACCTTATATCCAGAACGCATCATTGATCTCCTTCTTAGGAGCGTCAGGTGCTGAAATTGATGGTAACAAGGTTGCTGAACCTAACGTCCCTAGACCTGGTGTTTATCAAGATGCTAACGGTAGAGAACGTGCGACATTCCCAAGACAGGGTAAGTCAATGGTTGCTAACGCCTTCACGATTATATCAGTCGGTGGTGGTATTGGATACAACATTCTTAATGATGGATATACACAGTTAGTTTCTGTGTTCGTTATCTTCGGTGGAGACGGTGTTGTTGTACAGTCTGGTGGATATGCTTCACTAACTAACTCAGCGTCTAACTTTGGTACACGTGCTCTTAAAGCAACTGGATTCAGAAAAGATGCTTATGAGTTTGACATAGGTACAGTTACAAACGTTATCAACCAAACTGATAACAATGGTGCTCAGACAGGTCGTCAGGTCATTGAGGTTGGTGGTACAACTCTAACTAACTTCCCGATTGAAGATTACATCATCAAGTTTGATGGTTATACAAACACTGACCCATCTAAAGAATACTTTATTCTAGGTGTAGAGAAGTTATC
>VMHT01165791.1_pt1 | contig 17605 bp, 28 predicted proteins | sample 4693611 | NCBI WGS metagenome assembly VMHT01 (sample SAMN12280063, study PRJNA550983) | marine metagenome | isolation source: seawater sampled from same location over 5 years 0.02-0.2 micron viral filtrate | place: USA: collected off the coast of southern California halfway between the port... ...
CCGCCTATATATAGTATCACTTGTTTTTATAGTTTTTTATCTATAGATCTATAAACTTCCACACCTTCGTCTGTTTTTAACCAAGCGGCAAAAGCAGAGTAAGGGTTTTCATCAAAAGGTACATTCATTAGTTTTCTACCGTTTGATCCCCATGTAAATGATCTTTGATCACCAGATAATTTAATTATGTTAGCTTCAACTGCTCTTATAGCAAAGTTTCTAAGCTGTACATTTTCATCTTTAGCTAGACTTATAAACAATGATGGGTTGCTTCTAGCAAATAACATTAGATCTCTTCGTAGTTCCTTAGAGCTCATACTGTTTACTTTAGAGCCTATTTCAACTCTTAATATTGCTTCTGCAAAATCTACATCCATTTCTCTAGCAGCGTTTAAAGCGTCTATTTGAAGATCTAATACGTCTAATTCATCTTCAGCGACTGCAACAGCGCTAAATTCTTCATAAACTTTACCTTTTAAAGGGTGATATAAAGATAATAGCTTTTGTAAATTTTGTTTAGATTCATCTACTATCATTTTACCATCTTTAAATACAATATGCCCCATTGTACACTCTCCATTTTGTTCATCTACAAGTGGTGAGTCTTGGTTTGTTGCATATCTTATTTCTCTTTGCTTACCTGACACTTTATCAAAATAAAGCAACGCGTGCTTTTTTGTATGCCTACCAGGTATTGTATAAGTTAAAGGAGTTTTGCTTCCTTTAAGATAATAGATTCTGTCTTTAATTTCCCAACTAGGTTTTGTTGGTTTTTTTGGTGCGGTTTTTACCGCTACCTCTTGAGGTGCAACCTCAACAGTTTTTTCTGCTGTAGCTTTTTTAGCCATAATATAATATAATTAAATAGTTAATAAAAGTAATAATTACCCCTGAAATTACATCAGGGGTAAACATTACCTGTGTGAATGATTAGATTCCTTTGAATAACACAAAGTTGTTAGCAGCTTGAGTTACTAAACATCTTTCTGATAGGAAGTTTACTTCCATAGCATCAAGAGTTGAAGTAAATGCACCACCAGCAGAACCAGTTAACCAAGACTTCATACGTCTGTCATCAGCCTGTGAAGCTCTATAACGAACGTGTAAGAAAGGTCTACGGATATTAGTTCCTAGAATTTGATCATATACTGTAGAAGTTCCTGCAGGGATTAATACACCTTCAATTGAATTAATACCATTAATAGCACCACGTGTAGAAGCGTCATTTAAGTATTTCCAATCAGTTTTGTAAAAATCGTAAGAACCTCTTCTGAATCCTGAGAATCCAAGGTTAAGAGCCATTTCTTCTGAGTTTTCAAATAAACCAAAAGCAGTTCCTCCAGCGTATCCACCAGAGATGCTAGCTAGCATATCATCAAAATCAAGAGCAGTTTGTCTCTGTAAGAAAAGCATGTTTTCTTCAATAGCACCTTGAGTATCTAAGTTTTTCAAAATAGCATCGAACTCATCAAGACCAGCAGCAGCTGTAAATCCTGATTGTACGTTACCTCTAGCTTGGATAGCAGCAAATAAACCTTCAGATCCTGGAGATGCTGGAATACCTGGGTTAGCACCAGCAGCAGGAACTTGGTTAAATTCAGCTTCTACCATACTCATTTCTAAGTAATCTTCAAAACGTAATCTTGTTTCAGACTCAGCTTTTAAGTACCATAAATATCCAGATGTTCCGTCTTCAGTCGCAACTTCAACCCATCCAATTTGTGCCATATCAGATCCAGATACTACGTATTGGCTTCTTAATATGATTGGTGAGTTAGAGTATTGTGTAAGCTGAGGATCAACACTTATACGCCCTTGGTTTAAAGCAGCAACGCTACCTTGAACAGTGTCAGTTCCTTTTCTGTAATCAGAACCGTATACAAATATCTTTTTATCTAAAGCAGCTGACCAACCATTAGCTGGAATAAGCTGTACATTATCAAAAGTTTGTACAGTAAGAACTTGAGCACCAAGTCCAGATGCAGCGTAAGCTCCAGAATCAGTAACAATAGCTTTTGCTTCAGCTCCAGTTACAGGATCTAAAATAACAATTGTATCATTAATAGAAACAACGTTAGCTTGTGCAGCTGGTAAAGTTACAGCTGTATCTGTAAACGCGCCACCAGCAGGACCGACAGCTACGCCAACACCAGTGTAAGCGATATGTAATCTATTTTGTTCAGACCAAATCACTTGATCAGAAGTCATTGGCATTTCAGCGCCAACCATACGTAAAAAACCAGATAACGTTCTGTTTCCATAACGCTCTACTTCTTGTTCGTATACTTCAGGTAAGTATTGTTGTGCAAAGGTGTTTGTATCACCAGCGGCACCACCACCGTTAAATTGTAGGTAGTTGCTGTTCAATACCTCCTGAACTTGTGAAGGGATTAACCCTCCGAATTGTGGAGATAAACTCATAATTTTAAGTTTTTAATTAGTTAAATTTTCTTGTTTTTATTTTTAATTTTGTAGAATCAGCACCACTAATTGATTTTACTTTAAGACCGTTTATAAAAACATTACCTTGTTGAGATCTTGCTTTTGTATCAGTTAAGTTCTTTGATTTATTAACCACTTCTTTAACTGCATCGGCTTTACCTTGTTCGTAAAAATGTGCGGCAATCTTATCTACATTTTCAGCAGCATACATAGCTTTGTGATAACCTTTCGTGTCATTAACATTACCTTCGCTGTCTAGAAACTTTCCGACAAGGTTTGTTATGTTTGATTGGTTTTCAGCAACGTTTTGAGCATTTTGAATATTATACTTATACCTTTTATCTCCAACTTTAATATCGAAACCTTCGAAATCGTCATTAAATAATTTTTTAGTATTTTCTTTAAACTGCTCATGTTGCAACGTAGCTTGTTCTTGTTGCTTGTTATATCGGTTGAAAAAATCCATAGCTTTTTGTTGTTCCTGAGTAACGCCCGGTCTCAACTTGATCTCGTCGTAATATTTACTCTTTGTTTCCTCTAAAAAGCCTTTAGCTTTTGCAACTTCTTCTTTAAACGCAATTTTCTTTTTGCGTATGTCTTTTGCTTCGTCTAAATCTTCGTCAAATGAAAAATCTTCTAGCAAAAGATCAATATCTTCACCTTCTAAATAAGGTTTATTTTTTTTGTAATACTCTTTTAATAATGTTTTATCATCAACTTTAGAGTAATCAGTGTTAAGTCTAGTGTAATCCTCTATGCTTCCACCAGTTTCTTCCATAAATGAAACTAACTTTTCAATGTTTTCTGGTAGTTGTTTACCTAAAACTTTTTCATCTCTTATAGCTTCTTTTACTTCTGCTTCTACTTTCTTAACTTCTTCTTCAGTTACTTCTTTGATTGCAGAAAACCCTTCAGTAGTCTCGTTGGACTCTTGTACAGGTTCTTCCATCTTAACGCTATCTCCGGGTGATGTATCTCCAGATACTTCTTTTGTTTCTCCGATTTGAATGGCATCTTCTTCTTTTTTTATTTCAACCTTAGTAATGTTATCTGGTACTTCTATTAAAGGTTCTTTTGAATTAACATTTACTTTTGTAATGTTATCTTTTGTTTCTACTAGTTTTTTAGGTGTTGTTTTCTTTTTTAATTTAAATTCACCCTCCTGTTTAACAGGTTCATTTGTTTTTACTTCTTCTGACATAATATAATATAATTAAATAATTAATAATACAGTTTATATAACTGTAGGAAACGGTTGCAGGCTGTTTTCTGTTTCAAAATCAATAGGTCCTGTATCGTTTTTTCTTTGAGCAATCATTTCGCTCTGTTGAGTTGCTTGAATTTTTGTTCTTTTATCTTTTCTGTTTTCTATTCTATCTTCCTTTGCTTCCATGCTTTTTACGTCCATTTGCTTTAGTTGCATATCATACTGAAACTGTTGCTGTAGTCTTTGTTGCTCTATTTGAGCGGCAATTTGCATGCGTTCAATTTCCATTTGACTTTTAGCTTGTTCGTATTGAACATTAGCACCTGATATAGCTTCTTGTTTTTGAACTTCAGCCATAGCTGTTTTCTCAGCAGTTTCAGCTTGAGCATTTGCTTGAGCTTGTATATTAGCTTGCTGAGACTGTTGGTCTTGTAACATTTTTTGCTTACGTTTTATTTTAAGCATTTGATTTGCTAACTTGAGATTTTTAATTTGTCTCAAGTCTATAGCGTCTTCAAGATCTATACCGCCACTTTGTAAAGCTACTTGTATATTTTCTTCTAATTTAGCTTGCTCTTCTTCATCTGGCTCTAATTCTAAAAATATACCAAAGTCATGAAGATTTAAATTATTAACTTCTTGCAAAGTTTGAACGTTATATGTTGATATAGAATTTTCTAAAGCTTGTCTTGTCAATGGAAACTCTAAAGCATCTGAAACTTTTAAAGCAATATTTTCTGCTATTTTTAAAGTTAAATACAAGCTAGACTGTTTAATATGTCTAGTTGCCACATTAGATGCGTTAGCTGCTATTTTTTGTAAACCAACAAGTGTTTGTTTGTCAGGCGTACTACCATCTCTAGCTTCATTAAGTCCCGTTACATCACGTATCATTTGTAAATAGTACTGATAAGTTGTTATTAAACTTTGTATTTTAGCTTGACCATTAGAACTATTTAATTCTTGTATAGGAACTTTACCGTGATTAAACTCACCGTCTTGTGTCATTGATCTACCTACAATAGAACCAGTTTGGAAATACATGTTAAGTGCTTCTGCAGGATTATAATTTGTACCGTTTCCTAAGTCGACTTCCGCGAGTCCGTCCATGTCTAAATATACACCGTCTGGTACCATACGAGATAAAACTTGCTGAAGTTTTAAATGAGTCAATTGTATTATATCAGCAAAACCTACACATTTGCTAACTAGAGATTCTATTTTACCTTTGTATATTCTAGGCGCACATATAGCGTAATTCATTTCTACTTTTGTAGTATCTGCATAAGGTCTAGACATGTTTTCAGCTAACTCCCATTTTAAAAGAGTATTTGTTCCTAAAACTTTAGCACCGCTATATAAAACCTCTATAGATCTTGATACTCTTTCAAAGTTATCATTTTCAGGTGGATTAAAACTATCGTCTTTTTCAATAGCTTTCATTAAACCTTGATCTGTTTGTTTTATTTTGAAAACTTGGTTATGGTAAGTTTTGTAATCAAAATATAAAACTTGAACCGTGTTTTCATCGTAATCACCCCAACCAGTAACATAAGACTTGTTGCCAGGCATAGCTTGTATTCTTTTTAATTCATCTTCGCTAATATCTGGAAACTCTTTTTTTAGCTCTGGTATTGTTATAGCCTTTAGTTCACCTACATAGTATATATCTTCAAAGTTTGGATCCTCTGTATAAGAATGAACAATATAAGCAGGATCAACGTAATCTACAGTAACTCCGTTAGCTGTATTAAAATTTGTTTTAGCCGCAGCGATACCACAAACGGTTAAATCCATGTTCAATCTACGCCTTACTAAGTCATATTTATTTTGAGCTAATATAGAAGATATAGCTTCCTCTTCTGCTATCTCTACCGATTGTTTATAACTCAACTGCATGTGAAGCTCTAATTGCTCAGCTGTTTCTGGAATTACTTTTTTATTAGGAGATTGATAAAGATCAATTCCTAAAGTATTTTTTAAGTTATCAAGATATTCTTTAGCAACCATATCTTCTTGAAGCTTTGAAGCGTATTCGGTTCTTTTTCTTATAGACTCTGGATCTTGAGAATATGCTTTTATATCATAACTCTTAGAAGAAATACCATTAACTACAATGTCAACAAATTTTGATAAAATAGGAACTGGCTTCCAGTCTAAATTAAGATAAGACAAATCGCCATTAATAGACAATTCATCTTTGTATTTTTGTATGCTTTGTTCTCCTCGCGCATATTGACGAAGCTGATGATAATTGTTCCAATTAGTTAAATATCTATTGCCACTAGTTCTGCCTCGACCAAACCACTCTTGTTCTATTGCTTGAGCAACTTGAGATCCGTACTCCCAACTTGCTTTTTCAGCAGTGCTTACAACTTGGCTAGGAAAAGCGCTGTTAGTGTTAGTGTATATATTCATTTAAATAATTTTTGATGTAATTCCTTTGTTATCGTATTTTTTAAAACCCAAGTCTACTGATTTTAATTCTCTTTTAGCTTGAGGTAAATATCTATGCTTATTGCAAGCCATTAAAGCTAAACCTGTGCTAATAGAAGCATCATGTTTAGTTCTGTTATTTATATTAAATGTTGCCCAGTCTTCTAAGGTTTTTTGAAAATACATATCTCCATAACCGTTTTCTCTTAGTCCAACAAAGTGTTCTATATATGTTTCTATAGCAGCTGCGTGAGCTTGTTTTATATCCTCACTCGAATTTGGTATACCACCTATTTCTCTTTCAGTAACAGATAGTTTATTTCTTTTTTTATCTGGTCTATTCATTGCATAACCTCTATATCCTCTTCTTTTAAAATGATATAGTAATCTAGGTTTGTTGTTTTCTACTAATATTGGCATGCCGTAAAACACACAAGCCATTAATACATCTTCAAAAAATATTTCAGCTGTTTGTGGTCTAGCAATATATTCTAAGAAAAAATGATTAGGTGGAACGTCCATCATACTAAATTTAGTTAATCCATGCAAAGAACCATTAGAACCTTTACCATCTACTGTTCCAGATATATCGTATGGATCACAACCAAAAGCACCCACTGATTCATTACCAGGGTAGTTAATTCCATTTTTTATATATCTTACATTTTGCATTTCTAATGGAGGAACCCAAGTTATTTTAAACCTACCATTTTTATTAGGCATAAATATAACTCTAGTATCTTTCTTGGCATCTTCCCATTGAAAACTACCTGTCGTTATAGCTAGTTCGTTTTTAGAATCTTCATTAAAATCTATCTGTTGATATATTTTAGTTAGATTAAATAAAGACTCTTTTGATTCATCTCTAAATGCGTGCTTAGTTGTGCGCGGAAACTGTCTATAAAATTCATTTAAACCGTCTTGATCATCTTTTAATCCTTCTACCTCGTTGTTCCAGTACTCTATTACACCTAGTTTTATTTTTTGACCATGCGGTCCTTCAACAGGGTTTTTTGGTGTGTCGAAGACAGGTACGCCATGAGAATCAATGTATCCTTCGTAATTCCACTCCATAGGAATGAACAGAGAATATAATCCGCTGCGAGTCTGTCCATTGGCGTTTCTTTTAGTAACATCTGAGTCATCATATAATTTTTTAAAGTTTCTACCGCCTTTATCTAAGGCATTAGATGTACTTCCCATCATACACTTACCAATAATTCTACTACCTAATCTAAGGGTGGTTTTCGTAACACGCCAGTTGTTGAGGATGTTGTTCGGCCTTTCCCATTTACCGCTCTCATCGTGGACGAGGAGTTTGAGTTTCTCACCATCGTAGGAGTTGTCACCTGTATTCTTCCAGTCGATTGTGGTGTCCAAGCCTTGTAATTCTTCTTGGGCAATTTCTTCCGTGGTGGACGAGGTAAGCTTACGACGGGTGTATTTTGTGGCTGGGACACGATAGGCAAGCTCGGTCTTGGGCCTGTCCATACCGTCCTGGGTCGGCTTGAAAAAGAATGGGTAATTAACGGATATCGGTACCACCTTGTCTGTAAACATCTTCTTCGCATCAGGTCCAGTCTTAGATAATACTCCATATCTAGAGTCGGAGGATATTGTAGCCAAGTTGACCACCTCTCCTGATGCCATAAAGGAAAAGCCTGATCGACGATTCTTAAGGTAGCACAGTCCGTAGGATCGTATATCGGCCTTACAAGCTTCCCAGAAAATGAAGAATAATCTATTTGATTCCCGAAAGTCTGGTGCCCCAACGTCAATTTTGCTCCACTGCAAGTACATGTAATGAGTACCAGTAAGGTAAGTAGCAACGCTTTTGTTATAAAACCAAAAACCTTCCTCCCTACGGGTAAACTCTTTATCAATGTAATCATACCATTTTTCTTTAAAATCTTGTGGATATTGCTTCCAGTCGAACGTTGTTTTTATCTTACTTAGAACCTTAGGATATTCAGTTTTATTCCATTTGTTGTTATCAAATGTATGAATATCTTTTTTTTCAGGCAAAGCTATTTTTAGGTTTTGTATTTCATAAACCTCTCCAATTTTACCGGTTTTACTTATTACGACCATGTCGTGATCTTCGTTGTAACCGTATTCCCACTTGTTGTACCTATTCATTCGTTTAAGAACTTTAGGTTTTATGTGGTCGGGTAATATCTTATATAGAGTTTGTTGATACATTATTTTTTAGATCTACCTTCTGCAAAGCCTTTAAAATTACTTTGCTTTATTTCTTTAGGTTTTTCATCTAACATATCTTGCTCTTCTTGTATTCTATTTAATATTTCAAACGCATCAAATATTGCTAATTTTTTTGTTGCTGCTGCGTTTTTTAAACGATCAGCAGATATATCATCGTCTGAATCTACAATAGGTTCTTTAGCTACCTTTATTAATTCTTCAACTGCTACTTGCCCAGCTAGGATTATACTTTTCTTCGTTTCCTTGGTTTTCATACTTAATTACAATATCATTAGATTTCATACAATAAAGTCTTTCATTGTTAACTAAAAACTCCCACTCACCATTAGGCGTATAGCCAACTAGGTCACCAGGAGTTATTTTTAGGTTGTTTAAGAAGCTATTGCCATATTTTAATATACCAACAAGACTGCGCTCTTTATCTAGTGTTAGATCTTGATTATCTTTAATAGGTTGTATAAAACATCTATCGTTAAATGAATGATAACCAGTTTTGTTTTTATATAAATAAATTTGATCAATAGAACAAAAATATAAATTATCTTTAAACCATGATCTGCTTTTTTTCTTTTTACCTTTCATATCGTAAAAAGTTCTAAAAACATTTTGATGTATAATAATTATATCACCTTTTTCAATAGGTGTTGCGAAAGCAACTGGTGTTTCTATAACTTTAGCTAATCTATTTACAAACTTCCAGTTTTCTATTTTAGTATTAACTACCAACTCTTTGTTGTCAATTTTTACTGTATTATTATATTTTTCACCTAAAGGTTCTACAATAAAATCATATAAACTTTTCATTAATACTCTAAATCATACTCAACTGATATTGCCATGTTAGAGTTAAATTTCTTCCACGGCAATACTTCGTTGCTTTTCTTTATATGTATATTATAAGAATTATCTGAATCTTCAAAGAGTATATGAGATATTTCATGACCACCATAAACCTGTTGACCTACTGAATAATGCATGGCATCATTTTTGTAGTCAGATCCAATACTAATTTTTCTAATATTACTCGGCATCTTCTTTTTCTATATCAGTATAAGATCCATCTTTAAGATCAATATTAACTGAACCGTATTCATCTTCTAGTTCTTTTTTGGTAGTTTCAATTTCAGAACTAAGTTTGTCAATTCTAGTGTGCGCGTTCATTTTTTGCACTTCAAGAACACCAATCGATCTTAGTAATTCATTCAATTGAGTTTGTTGAGTGTTAACTAACTTTAACTGCTCTTCTTTGATTTTTTTAGCTTTTGCCATAATTTAATTTAATTTAATTGTTATTATATATTTATATAGTCACCTATATATTAGATTTTTACTTTAATATTACTATATCAGATTCTGGAAGTCCTGCTTCTAATTCTGTGATATAATCTACAGCTATAGGAAGTATACCACATCCTTGAACATGAAATATAGTAGCTTGATCAGCATTTGGTATTCCTCTTCCTACTTTATGCACTTTTAATACAGCATCTACAGAGCCAGCTGGTCTACCAGCTTCTACAACAGTAACTAAATCCCCTACATTATAACCAGAACCACCGTTTACAACTTCTACTCCAGTAATACCACCACTTCCGTCTAGGTTTGTTATTTTTAAAGTTAACCCTTGAGCCATATTGTTTGAACAAGGAAGAGGATCTGTAGTTGTAAAATCCTGAGTATAATTACTACCAACATTGGTGTTTGGAACCGCTGATCCCCATCTAAATTCTTTAGCATTACCTAAAGTGATTCCACCTGGTATTACAGATATTTCTTTAGATCCTGTAGCTACGTCGTACCAAACTACAGAGCTATTTAAAAGTTTACCTAATACACCTGTTTGGTTTTCAAAAACCCAACCTGGTAAACCGTCTGGAGTTCCTACTTTACCTACGGCACGCATTGATTTACCTGCAATACCACTATCTATTCCAAATTTACTCATTTTTTTATTTATTACTTATTGATTTATATTTTTCAAAACCACGTGATCCAAAATAAGCCACGTATACTGTTGTTAATAGTTGTTTTAATAATTCTATCCATTCTTGTTCTACTGTAAAAGATATTTCGTGATGACTATCAACCCATATAAAAGCTATAGCCATAAAAGATAGAAATATAAGCGCCATAGGACGCGTGTTTTTACTAAGCCAAGAGTCTGATGTCATATCAGATTCCCAGCGTTTTGTTATTTGATCTTCAGCTGTAGCAGCTGCTTTTTCAACTATAACTTGTATGTCTTTTTTTATTTGAAGTTTTTCCTCTTCCGTAGTTGTTAGCTTGTCAATAACTTCACCAACATCTTTAATGACGTTACCGCTTAACCATTGCCAAATCTTTTTCATTTTATTTTTGTTTCTATCACGTATTTAGCACCTGGAAATGTATAATCATATCCAGGATACATTACTTTAGTATATCCTCTATCATCAGTTCCTAGTACTTTAAAATTAACACCTTTCATTGTTATTTTATTTCCTTGTATTATATTTTGATGTTTGTCTACATCTGGACTATCACTTAGATAACCTCTTTCTGAAAAATTCATTATGCGTTTTTATATGCTTCAGCTTCCCATGGTAGGTTTTTAGCACCTTCTTCCATTTCAGCTCTTGAATATTTCTTTCCTTTCCAGTACACAAAATCATCGTCATAATCTAAATCACCACGTTTCATTTGATCTAAATGTACTTTTTCATGCGCAATAACTTCTGCGCATTCTGATGGATCTAAATCTTTGTTTAAGATTATAGTTCCATTGTTATTTGCTTTACCCATTACACCATCTTCCATGTCTACATTGTAAACCGGAGTATTATCAATTTTATAAGGAGGATTATTGAGTTTAAAAGCCATAGTTATTTTTTATATGGAAACATTTTATTTAATGCTCCTTTTCTAGCAGCACAACCGCAAGGGATATTTAACCCCTTGCTCATTGTGTCTACTACTTTTTTAATACCAGTAGCTTTAGTAAACTTTTCTATATCGTCTCCTAAACCTGTTGATCTCATAATTAGCTCCAGTCAGCTGCTGTGTAAATTACATAAACTGCGTCAGCAACAATTGGTTGACGTCCTTGTCCACCAGCATTTGGATCTGGGTTTTGAGCAGTATTAACTGGTTGTCCAACAGTGGAGATAATTCCACCTGGATTAGCTTTAATAGCAGCGTTAATTACTCCTACAATTGAAGCAGGTGCTAATGCAGCTGTGTGAGTTAATTCAAGAGTTTGATATCCTGTAACTCCGCTCTTAGTTAATATTCTAGTTTTTAGAGTTGGATTAGCTCCTGGTCCTGCTACATCTCCTGCAATTACTGATACAATAGATGAAGAATCTACTAGAATTTCTGGTTGCCCTGTAACTCCTGATAAAGGGATTTTGATAAATTTTGCCATTTTGTTTAGTGTTTAGTGTTAATGTTAGTGTTTGGTTGAGGTTTGTACAGTCCTCTCTGTTTTATCCTTCATTAAGTATTTCATCAATACTAGCGTTTTTATTTTTAAGACTTTCATTGTAAGCATTAACTTTAAGATTGTAAGCATTGTTTACGCCTTTTATAGAGTCAAGTGATTTATTGTACGCGCTAACATTTGCCGCATCAATACTATTAGCTTTGTCTACTTGTTCTTGAGTGTTAAACTTTAAATCTTTAATTTTATTTCTAAAAGTTGTTAGTTTATTGTTTCTCTCGTTCATTACATCATCTTGACTTTGACCTTTTTCGTTAATTAAACTACTTGGATCTGGTTTATCTTGATTTAAAGGTGACATTCTAGACGATTGCGCATGTTTTGACATCCAAGAAGCATGAGATGCTACTGGATTATCATGCATTAAGTTGTACTTTTCTTGTTTGTTTGATTCCATGATTAATTATTTGTGATTTATGTTATTTTTTCTTGTAAATTCATTATGCATTTTAGCTGCAGATCCATGATGTTCTTTATCGTATTTCATATCACCAGCTAATTTAGATATATGTTTTTCATCAGCAGTCATGTTTTCATCACTATGCCCGTGATGATTATCATACAATACATCTCGTTTTAAATAATCTATATGTGCAGCATCATCTCTTTCAGATGCTTTGTAGTTACTACTAGTTACTTTTGTGTCTGAGCAACATCTAGCGTTGCCAGTATATTGACCGTAATGTCCTTTTGAATATCCCATTTTTTTATTTATTTAACTGCAAACACCGTTTTTATAAGTACCACCAGCCGCAATACAATCTGCCATATCTTGCTGTTTCTTGCTATTAGTGTTTGATTTATTTTTTTTTGCTTTTTCCACAATGAAGGCTGTTTTTGCGTCAAACTTGGTAGTATCTTTACCTTTGCTTGCCATTTTCTTAGATCTCTCAGTTCTTCTAGCAGCTCTTTTTTCTTGGTAATTACCTATGTTTTCAGGAGTCATAGCTGCCTTAGTTCCAGCTACTATATTATCTTGTAACCTTTGAAAATCTGCAGCGTTAGAAACATAATGATAATCATTAGGATTGCTATAACTAGCATCTAATGGACTACCATAGTTAGCTACGCTTTCAGTTTTTTTTTCATCTTATGATCTCCTTTGGCCTCTTTGATTTGCTTTTCTACTTCTACTTGCAACTCGTAATCTACTCCTCCTTGACCTTCAGCTCCTTCTTCTCCTTTTTTTACTCTAGCTAATTTATCTTCTAATGTTGCAATAGCTTTAGGGTCGTGCTTTTCGGCTGGTGAACCGTGATGCATGTCTGCTGGAGAAGCTTTTATAGCCGCTTGTAACTCTGGTGATAATCTATTTTGACCTCCAACTAATGCTTTAGAAGTTGGGCTCATAGGTGATTTTCCTAAAAATTTATCTGCAAATGGTGAACTCATAATTATATTTTTTCGTATGTTGATGTATTAGTTGGTGTGTTTGTTAATACGCCGTCTTCGCATTCAACGTATTTTCCGTGTTTTTTACTATAAAAAGGTTTGTCTCTTTTACATGCTTTTTGCTGTAAAGAGTCTTTTGTTTTTTGAGATAATTCTCTTTCTTCTTTGCTAGCGTCTGTCTCTACAATAGAAGGTTCTTTTTGTCCAAATTCTTTTTGATCTAAAGCACTAGCTTTATTTGTATTTCTTTTTACAATTCTATCTAGTCTTTTTTCTTGTCTAGAAAGTTTTTTCTCAGCTCTTTTTTCACTTCTACTTTCTTCATAATCCTCAGAAGATGAATTAGATTTAATAAAAGCTTTTTTTCTAGTGTTTTTTATTTTCTGTCTTAGTTTTTGCTCTCTTGTTTTCTGATTTAAAGGACTTCTTGCCATAAATGGACTTGTAAAATTACTACTCATAATATTTATTTTTTATTGATCGTCACCAGTTTTCTTAAGAACAATCTTTCCATTAACACACTCAAATTCTCCTTTTTCTCTATTGTATTCAGCTAGGTTTTCCTCTGAGCTTATTGGAATTTCTTTTTTATCATAACCTCCAGCTTTGTTCTTTTTAGAAGTGTCTAAGCTAGTTTTAGACTTTCTTGACATATAGCTTTCTTTTTTCTTTGCCCAAGCAGCGGCACATTTATCTTGATAGAATGGTGAATTACTTTTCATATTATTTTCTTTTACAACCAAAGTTGTTTGCGTAGTTAGCCATTTTAACAACTTCGTCGCTATATTTACCTTTACTTTTCATTACAGCACTAGCGGCAGAGCACGCGTCTTTAAACCCGTTTTTCTTAGCCCAAGCCGTAAACTTTCCTTTGTTCTTTTCCTTTATTTCAGGGAAATCTTTAAATAGTGGACTAAACATTAGTAACCTCCTTTTCCTTTAGCGCACTCTGTTATAGGCATACCTTTATAATAGGTTTTTGCTTTTAACAACTGCATGCCTGTTATTCCTGAACTTGAACCAACACCGTGTATTCTACCTTGCTGATCTAATGGTCCGTCCCATATTGCACTTTCACCTACAACGCCGTGAGCGTTTTTAGATGCCATTGTTGCATTGTAATTTGGATCTGTTTTATGCATAATATTTATTTTTTATTTTTTATCTTTAGTTTTTGTAAAAATATCTTCCAGCAAAAGGTCTTAACGTATCTCTTTTTGCATTGCTACCTTGATCGTAATTTGTAACAGTAGAACTTGTAGGTCTTGGACCACCGTAAAATTCGTCTTGATCTAGAGTTGTCATGAATTGACCTTTGCCATCTTCTTGTACTTCACTAAGATTTTCAACGTTATATTTCATTCCTGAGATTTTATCTTTTAAGTTATTAGACTTATAAGTATTGTTCTCGTGTATAGTTTCATCTATAAGATCTCCAACTACTGTTTTTATTTGTCCTGGTTTTTGCTGAAAAGGTGTAACTGAGTTTTGTCTCATTTGCGTACTTCCAAAAACTCCTTGAGCAGCAGCCATAGCTGGATTATTAAAAACAGGATTAGCGTTACCCATTGTGTTAGATGGTTGAGGCGGCATATTACCCATGTTTGCGGAGGCAGGCATTCCAGTTATTGGATTTATCGCTGAAGCTATAGCTCCAATACCAGCAGTTAATTGTTTGTTTGGTGAGTCTTTGTAAGCCATTTTATCTATTTTTATCTTTGTTTACGTTATATATGGCTTTTGTTAAAACTTTATCAGTGTAACTTTTGCCGTTTATTAATTTATTTCTTCTTTTGCTTATAGGTAAATCTTCTTCACCTAGCATTATTCTATATATTCTATGTATAAGTTGTTTGCACTTAAATGAAACTTGATACATATTATGTTTTTGAGTTGTTCTGTTTCTTTTTCTCCATATAACAACCCAACCGCTATCAACAAGTCTACTCCATCTCCTGGTTTCCCAGCTATAAGAGTACGTACCCATTTTAAAATCTTTTATATTAAAAACACCTATAGAATCTAAATAAATTAATAATTCTAAATCAGCATCATTTAAATCATTATTCTTACATGCCCATTTTCTAATTATTCTATAATGCTTAAGTAAGTTTAACTCTTTAATGTCACTAACACTTAAACTTCTCATGTCACTATAACTACGTCTTGAGCTTTTATAACGTTATAAGACTGTTTATCTATCTCTATTTTATGACCAGCATGTCTATCGTAAAATATAACATCTCCCTGCTTAACACCTGAAACATCAGTACCTACAGAAATAACTGTTGCCTCTACGTATCTAATGTCCTCTCTTTGGTTCTCTGCTAAAAGTAAACCACCTTTTGTTTTAGTAGTTCCTTTTTTTGTTTTCTGTATAATTAAATTTCTACCTACTGCCTTCATCTATTCTCAAATTATTTATTACACAATCTGTTGATAATATAGTAGTAGCTACCGAAGCTGCGTTTTGAAGTGCACTTTTTGTTACTAGTAGTGGATCTATAATACCTGACTTAATCATATTTACCATATTTCCTGTAACCACGTTTAACCCTCTTCCTTTTGCCGTAGGTGCTTCATAATTTTCAATACCAGCATTGCTTAATATTGTTTCAAATGGAGATTTTATTGCCTTTAATAAAACTTCTTCACCAATAGATTTAGATTTTATTTTATCCGAAGCATTCAAGAGAGCTATTCCACCACCAGAAACTATACCTTCTTTTATTGCAGCTTTAGTAGCACAAATAGCGTCTTCAACTCTATCTGTTTTTTCTTTTAATTCAATATCAGAATTGGCGCCAATTTTAACAATAGCGACTTTAGCGGCTAACATTGCTAGTCTTTTTTCTAATTTTATAACATCAGATGTAGTATTTTTTTCTAACAATTTAGATTTAATATCTTTTATTATATTTTTAACTTGCTCTGAGGTTTCTTTAACCTGTATAATTGTTTCACTATGAGTTGTAATACTTTTAACGCACTTACCTAAATGCTCTATTTTAATAAGATCCATATCGTCTCCTAAATCTTCATTTATAATAGTAGCGTTTGTAAGCATAGAAAGATCATCAAACATTTGCTTTCTATTAACTCCATAAGTAGGAGCGTCAATAACATTTACTTTAATATTGCCTTTCATTTTATTCATAGCCAGAGCAGATAAAACACCTTGTTCTAAATCGCCTATAATAAGCAAAGGTTTATTGTTTTTTATTACATACTCTAGCACTGTTTGAATCTGCCTTATTGTATCAATAGGTGATTCAACCAATAGCACTAGTGGATTTTCTAGTTCAGCAGATTTTGTTTCTTTATTTGTTACAAAATGAGAGTTTTTTAATCCTTTATCATATTGCACTCCATCAACTATTTCAATAGCTGTTTCACCTATTGGTGATGGTTCCATTATAACAACACCTGTATTATCTACAGCTCGAAAAGCATCTGCTATTAACTTTCCTAAGTTTTCATCATTGTTAGTAGATATTGTTGCTACATTATCTATCATTTCACCTGTAACTTTTACAGATACTGACTGCAAGTAATCTATTACTTTTTTTACAGCTAAATTAATTCCTTCTTTTAGTTCTCTTGAATTTGTTTTATTACTTACTTTATATGCTTCTTTTAATATAGCATAAGCAATAACCGTAGCCGTTGTTGTGCCGTCGCCAGCTTCTCTAACTGTTTTACGAGCAGCTTCTTTTAATAAAGTAGCGCCCATGTTTTCGACAGGATCTCTTAAAATAACTGAGTCGGCAACTGTTACACCATCTTTTGTAATTACTGGTCTTCCAGTATGATCTTCTAACATTACACATTTACCGCTAGCTCCAAGTGTGGAGCTAACAGCAGTTGTGAGTTTTGTTATACCTTTAAATACTTGTTCCCTAGCTTCGTCACCAAAGTTAAGGTTCTTGACTATTAAGTCTGACATAATTTAATTTAATTTAATTTGATTTATTTTATTTAAAAGTCTTAACGACTTGTGGTCCACGAATATGAGCTAATTTTTTCTCATAATGGTTAATAGAAGCATCTATTGCTGATTCAGCACCTTCCATTGTTTCGCGTCTCGTTACATCGATCCAACAATCTTCTTCTTTAGGATCAAGGTATTCTGTTTGGTAAAATCCATTTGGTAATTGCACAATTCTCCAGTTTTTCTTTTGAACTATATGTTCCCAAATTTGTTTGGTTTCCTCCGTTATTTGTGGTTGACTACTCCACGAACTAGTCTGGTAATAAAATGTCATTGGTTTTGGTTTTTAATTTAACATTTGGTTATCGCTCTTCCCGAGCCGGGTATATCTCTATTATCACTGGTTTTACACCATTTTTACTTAAAATGTAGTTGCATCAAATATTCTATATTTTAATTTTATAGATATACTTATTACACCAGTTGGCAAAGCACC
>VMHT01124156.1_pt1 | contig 17596 bp, 14 predicted proteins | sample 4693611 | NCBI WGS metagenome assembly VMHT01 (sample SAMN12280063, study PRJNA550983) | marine metagenome | isolation source: seawater sampled from same location over 5 years 0.02-0.2 micron viral filtrate | place: USA: collected off the coast of southern California halfway between the port... ...
GAGTATTACGTCAATTAGGTAGAGATGAACGTAAAAAAGAAATAAAAGATTTTATAGATTATTTTACTGAATATGTAGATAAACATATGTTTACTTTATTTAAAAAAGACCACGATAGAAAAGTATGTGATGCTGTAAATATATTATTTAAACGTAGAGAAAATTTAGAGATATTTAATAAAAAAGCATTATATATTTATATAAGAGAAATGACTGGTGTAGAAACTCCGGTAATTACTAAAGTAACTAAAGTACTTAAAAAAGTTTACAAAAAATTATATTCTGAGTATATAGAAACTGGATATGTAAAAATCTAAGTTTTTCCATATTTATAATAAAACAATATGGATTCATTAAACCAAATATTATTTGACGATAAATCTTTTAGTGATTTATTAAAGGAGATTCATGGTAATCAAAGAAAAAAATCTAAACAATTAGCTCAACTTATAGCCGAATTACGTCCTTTAGTACAATCTTTAGGTGATGCTACTGTAGTAGTTCCTTTAATAAAAGAATATATGGAAATCAGTGTTAAAAATGATGACCAACTAATAAAAATGGCAGCTATTGTACAACGATTATCTACAAGTACATCACAAAATGGAGATGGTGGTTTATTAACAGATGAAGAAATGAGTCAATTAATGGATGTAGCTGAAGAAATAGCTAAAACTGTTGAAGATCCAAAACAATTAAATATTCCTGAAAATAATGGAAACAAAGATTGAAATAGCTAGAGTCCAATATGTTATTCTAGATCCTAACCATGAATTTTATACTACAGAAGATTCTATTGGAACTATAGGTTATACTTTAATTAATCAAATAAGCCCTATTGAAAATAGTCAAAATAACCAAGCTAAACCTTATAATTCTAATCTTTCACAATATCCTTTAGTAAATGAAATAGTTTATTTACTTAGTGGTCCAAGTACAAAATTTAATACAACACAAAAACCTATAAAATATTATTTAAGTCCTTTAGGAATATATAGTGATACTAATTCTAATGCCTATCCTGATATTTTAGATGAAAATTTAGAACCTAAACCACCAGGTGAATATTTTAAAGAAATAGAAAATATATATTCTTTACAACCATATGAAGGAGATACTTTAATTGAGGGAAGATTAGGTCAATCAATAAGATTTGGATCAATTGTAGATAATACTCTTTTAAAAAGAGGTAATCCTTGGAGTGAAATAGGAGAAATAGGAAACCCTATAACTATAATAAGGAATGGACAAAAAAATAACATTGATAAACAAGTAAGTAATTTTACTCATATTTTAGAAGACATAAATAATGATGATTCAAGTATATATTTATGTACAGATCAAAAAATAAATCTTACTCCTGCTTCTACCCATAGAGAATCTTATGGAGAAGTTTTAAATGTTGAAAATACAAGTAATGAAGAAATTAATCAAGGTAAAGCTAATGAACCTTTAGATCCAGATGTACAAGAAGATATAAATCTAAATACAGCTAGTAATTTACCACCTCAAGAACTACAACAACAAGAAGAATTATCTAGTATAGAATCAACTGATACTTCTCAATTTGATCAAGCAGATACTGAAAATCAAGGAATTTCAACAACAGATGATATAAATCTTCCTAATAATTATGAAGTACCCGATACAGTAGAAGTTAATACTTTAAGTTTACCTTTAGGAACTCAAGAATATGTTTAATATAAAACACAATATAATAAGTAAAAAAGCGGAAGAATTAGGAATAAATAATTTTCCTGGAGTAGATCGAGATAAAGATCCTTGTTTAACTTATGATTTTATAATTAATAATTTAAATTTACTACATCTTAATTGTATAACACCTATGTTAAGAGAATTTCCCCCAGATGATATATTAATTAAATCAGCATATAGATCTTCTATATTGAATGAAGCAATTACGGGTAAGGCAAATGATTTTTCTTCCCAACATGTTAGAGGATATGCTATAGATATAGTTAGTCAAAGATATTCTTCTTCAACTTTATGGAATTGGTGCTATCAAAATTTACCTACATGGTATCAATTAATATGGGAATATCCCGAAAGAGGAGATTTTACTTCTTTAAATGAACCATGTTCATGGGTACACATATCATACATTAAAAATAGTAATTCAAAAACAGCATCTTTATCTTCAAAAAGAACGGATCTCCATGAAATGTATAAAACGGAAAAAACAATAAATAGGGGAGAATATACACATAATATTATTCATGCGTATAAACAATTAATATAATGGCACAAAAAGTAAATGAATATCAAGGAAAGCAAGTATTAATCAATTCAGATAGATTAGTATTTAATGCAAAAAATGATAGTATATTACTATATTCCGATAGAGTTATAGGTTTTAGTACTAATGGTAGTTTCCATTTTGATACTAGTTCTAATAAAGATAAAAGCAATTTTATAGTTAATTCTCCTAATATTTATTTAGGTTTAGAATTTGATAATTCTTTACCAACAGAGCCAGCAGTTAAAGGAGATTCATTAGAAGAGTTAATAGAAGAAATTCTAGATCTTATTGAAAAAGTTTATTTTGATATGTCATTTAATATATCATATATTTATGGAGATAATAAAACTACAGGAATGAATCCTGAAAATGGTTCTTTACTAAGAAGAAGAGGAAGATTAATTAGTAAAATTAAAAAAAGAATCTCAGATATTAAAAGTGAAAATACAAAATTAGTATAAAATGTCTACACAGCAAGTAAGAAATCAAATTAATTCTCAAATAGATTCAATAATTGAAAGTGCTAAAGAACAAGTAAAAAATGAAGCTAAGAAAAAAATAGCTGAATTAAAACAAAAAATTCCTACTCCTCAAGAATTAATAAAAAAACTTCAAGCAGAAATTAATACTGATTCTTGTAGTGATAGAGGATTAGAAAAATATGAAAAAATTTATAATGGGTTAATGGATAAATTAAATAGTGTAGATAATATAACAAGTATTGGATTAGAAACACTAGAAAATGTAGAAAATCAACTTAGTCCAATTATTGAACAAAAAGGTGCAATAGGTAAAATCCAAAAATTTTCAGAAACTATTCAACCTATATTACAAATATTACAAATAGCCATATTAGGAGCTCCTATAGCACTAGCTGCATTTACAGGCCCTGCAGCAAGTGGAACAGGAATAGATGCAGCTCAGAAAAAAAGAGATGATGCAGCTGAAAAAGTAGCAGCTTATGTTGCTTTAATAGCTTCTATACCTCTAATAATACTATTTTATGTAAATGAAGCTAAAAAAGTAACAAAACCGTTAGAATTAGGGTTAGTAAATATGAGATTTATAAAAAGCGAAGTAACAAAATTGAAAGCATTTTTAAGTGCACTTAAATTACAACATCAAGAAGGATGTACAATATTAAATGATTCACAAAACACAACAACGGGAGGACCTAATGGTTCAACAGGTTTTCCACCACTGCCTAATGGTCCTACTCCATTGCAAGAATATTTAAACTTAATAAAAGATTATTACAAAGATGTATATGATGTTTTACTTCAAGCAGGAGATGAAAAAGCAATAGAAAGAGTTTTTGTAGTAAGACAAGGATCAGATGAAAATTATTCTACAGCTCAAGTTTCATCTAATTTTTTAAATACTACTTTAGATTATAATATTAGCTTTAAAGTTAAAAAAATCTCAGAAATTGATCCTAATAATCCTACAACAACAATAGCATCATATTAACGTAGGAGGAGAATAATTTTTTATATTTATAACAAATACTAATTTATAACATGAAAGCAAAAACATTTGAAAATCTAATTAGAAAAGTAGTTAGAGAAGAAATTGACTATGCATTACGAAGAGAAATTAAATCACTTAAGGAAGATCTACGTAGTGAATTAAAACCTATAGTAACAGAACATACTGAAAAATTAATAGAAGTACCTGATAATCCCGTACCTGAAAGTTTAAAATCATCTTTAAGAGAAAAAATTATGGGAAAACAAAGTTTTACTCCACAAAATTTTGTAGGTAATAGTACTTTAAATGCTCTTTTAAATGAAACAGCAATGGGTGATACAAGTTTAGAATCAACTTTACCTGAACAACCTATGCCATCTTCTGTTGCAAATGTTGTAAATAGAGATTATAGTGCTTTAATGAAAGCAATAGATAAGAAAAAAGGATTATAATAAATGCCCATAGTTCAAGGAATAAGAAGAATTAACCCATTAGATCTTAACAAAAACGTTACGATAGGGGTAGCTTTTCCTTTGGATGAAAACAATATGTTTTCAGGAACTGAAACTATTCAAGATCAAACAAAAACTAATCTTATTAATTTATTATTAACTCAACAAGGAGAAAGAATAGGATTACCGAGATATGGTGTAGGTCTTAAAAATTTATTATTTGAACAAAATATAGATTTAGAATTATTAACAGAAAAAATAGCATTACAATCATCTATTTATATTCCAGGTATAAAAATTTTAAATGTAGATACAAGTTTAAGTGAAGATAATCATACTTTATTTTTAAGAATAACATATAAATCTACATTAGATGGAAATTTAGATAGTATACAATTAAATTTTAATTAATAATGGCATATTCAAAAGTATCAAATAAAACTCAAAATAAAGATGTTAAATACCTAAATAAGGATTATAATTCTTTTAGAAATCAATTAATAGAATTTGCCGAATCTTATTTTCCAGAAAATTTTAATGATTTTAGTGAAGGTAATCCAGGTATGATGTTTTTAGAAATGGCATCTTACGTAGGTGATATTTTATCTTTCTATACAGATAATCAAATACAAGAAACTTTTTTATCATTAGCACAAGATAGAGAAAACATATATAACATGGCTTATGCTATGGGATATAAACCAAAAACAACTTCTGCTGCTACAACCTTTTTAGAAGTTTCTCAATTAGTACCTTCAAAAAATGTTGGGGGAGTTTATAAACCAGATTATGATTATGGTATAAATATAAAAGCAAATTCTACATTTGAATCTACTCAAGGGCCTACATTTTACACATCCGAAGATGCAGATTTTACATATTCTTCCTCTTTTAGCCCAGTAACAGCAAGTATATATCAATATGATGGTTCAAATAATCCTGAATATTATTTATTAAAGAAAAAAGTAAAAGCAATTTCGGGGGAAACAAAAACCCAAACATTTTCTATTGGACCAGCTGAACGTTTTAAAACATTAACTTTATTTGATACAAATATTATATCTATTGAATCTATAATAGATTCAGATGGTAATGAATATAATGAAGTACCTTATTTAGCCCAAGATACTATATTTGAACAAATAGAAAATACCGGAGCTAATGATCCTGATCTAGCCCAATATAATAGTCAAACACCATATCTTATAAAATTAAAATTATCTCCTAGAAGATTTATATCTAGAGTTAAACCAAATAATCAAGTAGAAATTCAATTTGGCGCTGGTATAAGTGACAAAGCAGATGAACAAATTATTCCTAATCCCGATAATATTGGTTTAGGAATAAAAGATGGTAGATCTAAATTAGATGTAGCATATGATCCATCTAATTTTTTATATACAAAAGCATATGGACAAGTTCCCTCTAATACAACCTTAACTGTAACTTATTTAGTAGGTGGGGGGTTAACAGCAAATGTAAATAGTAATACTATTACTAAAGTAGGTACATTACAAACTCAAAGAAAACCTAACTTAAACGCAGGAATGAGTAATTTTGTTTTTCAATCTATATCTTCAAATAATCCAGAAGCTGCTAAAGGAGGGGGAGCAGGTGATAGCGTAGAAGATATTAGATTAAATACAATAGCAGCATTTTCTACTCAAAATAGAACTGTAACTAAAGAAGATTATATAGTAAGAACTTTATCTATGCCCCCACAATTTGGTAGTATAGCTAAAGCCTATATAACCCAAGATGATCAAATATCTCCTTTAACTACAGAACCTGGACGTATACCAAATCCTTTAGCTTTAAATTTATACACTTTAGGTTATGATGCAGATAATAATTTATCTACATTAAATACAGCTACAAAAACAAACTTAGCGACTTATTTAGAACAACATCGAATATTAACAGATGCTATTAATATAAAAGATGCATTTATTGTTAATTTTGGTTTAGAATTTGATATTACAGCTTTTAAAAATTATAATAATCAACAAGTATTATTGCAATGTGTAAATGAACTAAAAGATTATTTTAACATAAATAAATGGCAAATTAATCAACCTATTATAATATCTGATGTTAAGAATTTAATAGGAGCTGTAAATGGTGTACAAACAGTAGAAGATGTTAGATTTGAAAATATATATGGGACCACTAGCGGATATTCACAATATAAGTATAGTTTTTTACAAGCAACTAGAAATGAAGTGATTTATCCTTCTTTAGACCCATGTATTTTTGAACTAAAATACCCTAATCAAAATATTAAAGGACGCGTAACAACATACTAAAATGGCATATTATTCTATATTTCCCGAAATAGACACAACTTTATATAGTCACCCTAACAGAAAAGAAATGAATGCTGGGAGTGATGAAATTCTTGAAATAGTAAAAGAAAGAGGAAATGATGATAATATTTTATATCCTTCAAGAATTTTAATAAAATTTAAAAATGATGATATATCAAATGTTATAAATAATATTGTAGGACATACTAATTGGCAATCAGCTACTTCTAGTTTACAACTTACTGCTGCAGAACCTAAAAATTTAATTCAAACATTAAATTTAGAATTATTTGCTTTATCACAATCATGGGACGAAGGAACAGGAAGATATTCTAATTTACCTAGTAGCTCTAATGGAGCAAGTTGGGTATTTAGAAATAACACAACAGTACAAACTGAATGGCCAACTTCAAGCTTTGGAGTAGCAGCAACAGGATCTATATCTTCTTCTTTAATAACCCAAGGAGGTGGAGTATGGTACACAGGTAGTGGTTTTACTACAACACAACAATTTTTAGTAGGAAGTACACTAGATACTAATTTTAACGTAACAGATATAGTACATAAATTTAGTTCTAGTATTTTTAACTCAGCTAATTACCCTACAGGTATTACTAACTTTGGGTTTTTAATTAAAAAACCAGATACAATAGAAGAAAATGTATCTGCTAGTTTTGGTGAATTACAATATTTTTCAGTTGATACACATACTATACATCCACCTAAATTAACTTTTAAATGGGATGATAGTACACATACTAAGCAATCATCTGCTAAACAAAATGGAGAATTAAGTGTTTCCTTATTTAGAAATCAAGAAGAATATAATCAAAACGATGAAGCTATTTTTAGAGTACATGTTAGAGATAAATACCCAACTAGACAATTTGCATCATCTTCTAATTTTTTAAATACAGGTTATTTTACAACATCTTCTTTTTATAGTGTAAGGGATGCCCATACAGAAGAAGAAATTATACCTTTTGATAATAATTTTACAAAATTAAGTGCAGATAATGAAGGTATGTTTTTTAAATTACATATGAAAAGTTTACAACCAGAAAGATATTATAGAATATTATTTAAACATAATAATAATGAAGGTGTAAGAGTATATGATGATAATTACTATTTTAAAGTTATTAGATAATGGTGGCATATTCTTCTCCTGATTCAAATACATCATTACCTACATCTTCTTTAGAGGATTCACCTACTTATATAAATACATCTAACCCTAATTTATATCCTTTAAACAGAAATGTAATAAGTAATAAATCTTCTAATGAAATTTATACAAAAGATTTTAAAAATTTTGCTGAATCTTCAATTCCTATTAATCAACAAAAAGTATTAGATATATATAGTAAAGTATATTATGATATACCTATTAATGGAAGTAATTCACATGAAAATATTGTAGATCAAAGCTATACTTATTTAAATAGTGAAAATATAAGAAGACTACAAAATGCAATTAATTTAACTATAGATCAAATAGGAGAAAAAAACGATGAATTAGAAGCCCAGTCAAATCCTACTGTATTAGAACACCCCATATATGAAGATAAATCAATACTTATAGCGGGAGAAAATGGTGTAAAATACCAAGATATGCATACAGTTTATATAATGCAAGAAGGTAAAAAAAGACCTTTTGATAATCCAGAGATATATAGTATTGTTAAAAAATTTTTAAATATTCCTGAGGGACAAGAGCCTCTTTACGTAACAATCCCTGAATTAAATTCTATACCTGACGGTAAAAAAATAAATAATACATCTGATCTTTTATTAAAAGGACCATCTTTAGAAGCAGAAGATGTAGATATAAATTTAGTATCAGCATATTTAAACTTAACACTATATTGTTTAGGTAATGAAATTCCAGATATATTTGATTATTTTGGTGATGTATTTGATGAATCAGGCCCACAACCACAATTTTTATTAGATAATAACCCATGTAAAGTAAAATACATAAAAGACGATTTTACAACAGATGATACAGGTCCTATAGTAGTAGAAGAAATTATTCCTGAAGGAGGTAATGCAACCATTACTATATTAAGAGAAACAGATGATGCTCAAAGTAATATCCCTAATAACATACAGAGCTATTACAACCAATTTGGTTTTCCTGATATATCCTATAATGGAAATACTATAGATAATTATACAAGAGAATGGGGACAAGGAGGAAGATACCCTTCAATAGTATATGCTGAGGGAAGGATGAGATCTAAAGAAAACGAATTACCTAGAGAAAATCTTTATACTGGATATGTACCTGAAAACTTTGATGAAATATTATTTAATGGCTTACCTAATACAGATTATAGTATAGTAGGAGGAGGCAGGCCTGATAGAAGTGGGAATTATACTTTAGATGATATCTTAGGTATCCCTGGGTATGGAAAAGTAATAAGTAGCTATGGTACTAAAAGAATATATCAAGAACCTGGAAAGGGGTATTGGGGTCCTTTAGGACAAGAAGATAATTTACAAAAAGAAGTATTTGATAACTTAGATAATGTATATTATAAACCATCTATGGATTTTGGTAATGGCACTGCTTACAATATATACGGTCAACCTATACTTAGGTGGTATAATATGTATTTAGTTGTATTAAATTGTATAGCTTATAGAAGTGGAGGGGGTGTAATTGGAAGAGAATATGTCTTTGTAGATTTACTTGGTAATGATGGAAGAGGAGAACTATATTATGGTAAAAGAAAAGGCGTAAGAGACAACTTAGGACTAGATATGAGTTATAAAGCAAATACAAAGACAATATATCATGCTGGATGGCAAAGTTTAGATAAATCTAGATTAAGATTTCCAGGATTAAAAGGTTATAAAACTAATAGGTATAATCAATCGGGTAATTATGCTAACCCAAATAATGGAGGTAGTAATTTTGAAGTAACTTCTGCAAACGGAATGGGATAAAATGACTAGTAAAGGAAATATATCATTATCTAAAAAATTTTATGGAGTAAATAAAGCTTTAGAAATTTTAGATGAAGAATTTAATGAATTTGGGTTAAAAAGTATTAATTATAAAGAATTTTTTAATTATTATAATAGATATTTTTACTCACCATTAGATGAGGTGTTTCATAATTATGTTTTAGCTGAAAGTATTAAAATGGCATATCCTGAGGGATATGTTCATCCAAAACGAACAGAATTAATAGGTTTAACTAGACAATTAATTAAAATTATTGAACAAATAGATTCAATAGAAAAATTTTTATTTTTTATCCCTAATAGATCTATAGTAATGCCCTTTCTTTCAACACCAATTGATGCTAGTTTAGATCCTGGATCAAAAATACAAGAAGGAGAAAATGTATATATGATTCAATCAGCTAAGAAAAGAAGAATAACAAATTACCAAACATATTTAAATATTAAATCACGATTAACTAAAGGCAATCCTAAAACTAATGGTGAATTTGTAAATCAAATACACCAAGATACATTATTAGCTATCCCTAATGGTCCAGATATTAATAATATATCAGACTTGAATATATCTAATTTTAGAGTTAATATTTATCCCCAAACAATAGAGAATTATTATTTAAATTTAAATAATCAACAAGTATATGAAGAAGCTTCATTAACATTTATAAATGAGATTATAAATAGAGAAATAAAACCTAATATTTCAAAACCATCTATTGATCAAGGTTCTGAAGAGAGTGTTGATTAAAAATAATATAGAATGATTAAAAATTATATACAAAGAGACCAATATGCCGGAGGGGGAGGTGGTAGTACAAATAATGCACCAACAACTACGTCTCAATCACCTTCAAGTAATACACCTTCTACTCAGGCTATTCCAACTCAAATAAATGAATCCACAGCACCTGATGAATTAAAAAATCCATTACCTGAACCAGGAACTTCTATATCTTTATATGATGCGGTAAATATGCCTATACAAGTAACCACTACAGATAGTTTAGAATTACCCCCTACAGAAATACAAGCAAAAGAAATAGAAAGAACATTTGGTAGAGTTGATGATTATATAGAATTACATATTTATAATAATAATGGTCAATTAATAGATTCAGATTTAAATTTTACTGATTATGATATTCCACCTAATCAAGATTGTTACCCTTTAACTAAACATTTAGAACTAAATCCAGAAAAAATATTATCAGATAGGGGTTTTGTAACAGGAAAATTTAAAATAAAATTAAATATTTTAAAAAATAAAGTATTTAATACTCCTAGTTACCCATTTTTTATTAAAGAAATATCTTCTGATAGAAGAGAAATAAAATCAATTTCAAATTTAACTACTAATCAACTTTTTGATACTTCTATATCAGGTTTTATATCAGACATAGAATCTTCTGTATATTTTAAAGAATTTTCTATAAATTTAGGAAGTGATGTACTAATTCCTTGTATTAATTTATTATTAGATAAATCACCTTTAAAACACGAACTATTACTTAAAACTCTTAGACCATTATCCGAAACTATTAATGTAAATAATGAATTTAAAATAGTAGAAGAAATAGTTGACCCTATTAGTATAGATATAGATTTAGGAACCCCACAAATTGATGATGGTGGTATAGATATACAAAATCCTAATTTTCAAATAGATATAAAACAAAACCAATCCATACCTTCAGGCTTTAAAACATATGATGAATTATTAAAATATAATGTAACATCTTCTTATCAACATCTATTAAGTAAACTAGAAGATGATAACGCAGATATTAATATAGAATACGATTTTATAAGACAAGTACATTCTAGTAGTGTGGAAGAAGTATATCATTTTGAAAATTTTACTCATTTTAGTAGCGCAGTAGAAAGATTAAAAAACTTTAAATATAAATTAAAATTAATTGAATTATATAATAAACAAACAGTAGAAATAAATAGTATCCCTACAACTTTATCAGCAGAAAGTATAAAAGCTAAAAATAATATAAATACTAAAAAAGAAAAATTAATAAAAGGTTTTGATGGGTATGAACAATTTTTATATTTCACTTCGGGCACATATGCTTGGCCAAAACAAAATTCATCTAAACCTTATAATTTATATTCTATATCTTCTTCTCAAGCCAAAATATGGTTAGGAGATGAAAGATCAGCTTTTCCTAATTATGGGGGTCAATTACTATCTGCTTCTTTATTTGATAAACAAAATGATTATGCCTTAACAAAAACTATACCAAATCATATATTAGAAAATACAGATAATGGTCTATATGTTAGTTTTGTAAATATGGTAGGACAGCATTTTGATAGTGTTTGGACTTATATTAAAGCAATATCTGACATACATAATTCTTCTAATAGTAAAGGTATATCAAAAGATTTAGTTTATTACCAATTAAAAAGTTTAGGAATAGAAGCCTTTGACCAATTTGAAAATGCCTCACTTACAGAATATATGTTAGGTATAGGTTCAGGAAGTAATAATTATAATGTAGGGTTTACTTATGGAGCTACAAGTGTATCAGGTTCAGTGTCGGGATCTAGTAAATTACCATCTGAAACCTTAGTAACGGCGTCAAATGAATCTATAGCTAAGGGAGATATTGCAAAAGAAATTTGGAAAAGAATATATCATAATGCGTCTTATTTACTAAAACATAAAGGGACAGAAAGGGGAATTAAAGCTTTAATGAGTTGTTATGGTATCCCTTCAACTATTTTAAATATAAAAGAATATGGGGGCTCTACTCCAGTAAGTGGTCCTTTAAAAGACCTAGATACAGCTGATACTTATAAAACTTTTACTTATCAAAAATCAGGTTTAGCTTTAAAAGGAGATTCGGGTACTGATGGATTTTTTATTAAAACAAATTGGTCATCTTCATTAGTAAATTCAACCTTTGCAGATGATCAAGATAAAAAATCAGTAGCATTTAGAATAAAACCCCATAGGTTAGAAGTTAACCAACATTTATTCACATTATCAGGCTCTTCTTCTACAGGAACTAACTACGCGCCAGCTAATGATCAATCTCTAATATTACAACCTTATATAGGTAATGATATATCTTCTTCTGGTGATTCAACTCAATATGGAAGAATAGCACTACATAGACAAGGAAGTGATGTTGAAGTAACCCGATATTTTCCTATTTTTAATGGTGATTTTTGGAATGTGTTTATAACAGCACAAAAAGAAACAACAGCAGCAAATGCTTCTGCATCTTTAGATTTTGGTGCTTACCAAGCTAATTTTAATAAAAATATATCCGCAGTTGTAACTTCTTCTAAAACTAAAGAATATAGATTTTGTTGGGGAATTGCTGAAAAAGGAGCTAAAAATGCTTTCTTTGGTGGTGTACCTAGTAATGATAATGCTAATTACAATAATATAGATAATTTAAAATATTCTGGTTCAATGCAAGAGATTAGAATATATGTAGGAGAAGTTTTAAATAATTCTACTCTTAAAAAACAAGCTCTTGAACCTTTTATGTACGCGGGTAATTCTGTTTCTTCTTCTTTTAATAATTTAGTCTTAAGATTACCTTTAGGAAGTAATGACCAACAAAATAGTGGAAGTTTTCATCCTAACATAGATAATGATTATTTAGGAATGATAGATGGTGCTTCAAGTTCTATGTCTTTACAACAATGGGAAGAAGTAATAGAAACCCATTTTTTACCTACTCCAGACACTGTAGGCGCCTCTATGACAAGTGAAAAAGTTAGAATCGATACAAAGGGGATTGTAGAAGATGATGTATTACTTCTTACTAATAGAGTAGAAGAATCTACACTAGATAGACAACCCCTTGATTATGAAGACTTAGGAATATTTTTTTCACCTACTTCTGAAATAAATGAAGATATTTTATATACTTTAGGTGCATTTAGGATGGATGATTTTATTGGTTCACCCTTACCTTCAGCACAAACATCTTCTATATATTCAGATCTTAAAGATCTTAAAACAGAATATACTAAAAAAATAAAAAACAAATATAACTATTGGGATTATATAAAAACTATCCAATATATGGATCATACTCTATTTAAAATAATAGAACAGTTTGTTCCTTTTAGAGCTAATTTAAAAACAGGATTATTAATTGAACCTAATTTTTTGGATAGAAATAAAATTCCAAGATCCTTACCAGTAAGATCTGATGGTCAAACTATGGAAGAAGGAACTCATCAACAATTTGAAATAGCTTTTAAAACTAATGAATTATATAACGTACGTTCGGGATCACAAGCTTTTGGAATAGCAAATAATGTTCAAGATCAGTGGGATCCTGGATCTTATGTTATATATAATAGTAATGAATCATTTGTAACTTCAAGTAAAGGAGAAAGAAACCAATTAGGAACAAATGCAGACTTTAATATTTATGATAATTATTTAGATCCATTTATAAGAGATAAAAATGCAGAAAACGCCCAGGCATCTCAAGCACCTATTAAACCCTTTAAAACAACTAAACCTACAAATTATATAGCACATCAGTCTTCAGTTTTACTAGGAAATGCAACAACAGGAAAAAAATCTAATAAGTATTATAAATATAAATCTTATTTTGCACAAACATCAAGTTTATATTAAATTTTAAATTATGTCAATATATTATCCAGGAACAACTACATTAGTAACTCACAGTTTTGATGAAAGAATTTTAGATGCTGAGTTTGATGATGCTTTAGTAGATCAAAAAGCTTGGAAAAATTCAAGATATGATGGTTCTAGATTAAAAGCTAAAAAAGCTAATTTCTTTACAGAGTCATCTTCTATATGGGAAGGTGATTCATCTTACCAAAACCTAGCAGTATTAGAAAACCAAACAACAGCTTTATACATAGCTAATACTGTTATTGGGGGGGCAGAAGATCCCCAATTTGCAACAATTAAAAACCATTCTTATGTAGGAATTAATAAAATACTATTAATTAATACAAATGATGACTCAGTTCAAGTTTTAGATAGATCGTCTGAACCTTTTCAAGAATTTCACAGATTTATAACTAATGATTTCCCTACGGGTAATAAAGCAAAACTAAAAATTTTAGATAATTCTATTGCAACTAATTTAAAAGGTACTCATAGAGTTAAAATGAATAAAGGATATTTATTAAAAACCCTTTCATTTCACCACGCAGGAGAATCTTCGGGGTCTTTAGGATCTGATCCTGCTTTAACTGAAAATAATAGTATGTATCTTTATCAGGGAGGAACCTTTAAAGATAATTTTTATAAAGATGGAGTAGCTACATCAGCAACTGATTCTACTTTAAATAGTGATCAATTAAGATTTAGATTTGGTGTATTAGAAATATTTGAAGGGGATAGTAATGGTACTGGTGGTAAATTTAATATTAATAAAGCGGGCCCTTCATTTGCATCTTCTTCAATATTTGAAAATAAATTTACCCAACAATATTATAGTGGTAGTTATGGATTTATAAAACACCAACCTTCAACAACTTCTGAAGATAGTGCCGAAATATTAGCGGGTTCTGGTTTAGGTTCAGCTAGTCGTTTTATTGCTCTTGATACTTTAGACTTTTTAAGAAACAATAATTTACGAACTGATATAAATCAACAAGAAAAAACAGAATTACATATAACATTTTTTGAAGGTACAAAAGATTTTTCTAAAAGCTATATGCCCCTAGGAACCTCAGATACTCCTTCATCATCTCTTTTTGGGGATTCTAATGGTACTTTTGGTACTGTTGTAAGTACTAATGATGAAAGAAGTATAGGTACATTTGAAATTGATCAAAATAGAACTCAATTAGATGTAGAACAAGGAGGAGCATGTAATGGAGGTTTACCTGTAAACCATGAAATAACTTTTAAGGGTACAAATGATTTTAGATTTTTACCTAAATTAAGTAAATTTAATGATGATATACAAAGTGCCCATCTTTCAGGATCAGCAGGAGCTTGTACTAATATTACAGCTTCTGTAGAGAGTGATGAAAAACTTCAAAGAGGACTAGTCTTAGATAGAGTAACTAATGCTAAAGTAATTGTACAGGGAGGAGCTTTAGGTCAAGTAGGCTTTATAGGTGCTGTATCTTCATCAGCATTACTTTATGGAACTACATTAGATAGTTTTGGTTTATTTAATGTAGATACTTCTTATTCAGGCTCCTTTAGATATGACCTTTCATTTTTAGATAAAGATCACACACTAATATTAGATTTAGATAAAGACACAGAATTATTTGATGGAATAGGAAATGATGGAGTACTAATTATTCCTGAATTTTTACATGATAAGGTTGAATTTAATTTAGAATTCTACCTTCAACAAGCAGGGATAATAAGTTCAGCAACACCTATTGCCTTAGATGTTCAAACACAAAATAGTATACAAAATTAATATTTTTTAAAAAACATTATATTTATAACAAAATAAACAAACAATGGGATATTTAGATAATAAAAGCATCACAGTAGATGCAATTTTAACAAAGAGAGGACGTGAATTACTATCAAGAAATGATGGTTCTTTTTCAATAACACAATTTGCATTAGGTGATGATGAAGTTGATTATTCATTATTTAATGAAAGTCACCCAAATGGTACTCAATATTCAGCAGAAGCAATTGAAAATATGCCTCTAATTGAAGCTATACCAAATGGTGCTTATTCATTAAACTCTAAACTTATAACATTAACTAGAGGAGCTAATGCTATCCCCTATATTACTACTCAAAATACTACTCTTTCAATTACTCAAGGAGCTACAGCAACTGTTAACCCAACTACATTTAATTTAAATGGGGGTAATGTAGCTGCAACAGAAGATTATATATTTACCATATTAGATAATAGACTTTCTGATTCTTTTGCAGCAACAGGTGGTTCAAGTAACCAATTAACTGCATCCGATCTTAGTGAATTTAGTACTATAGCAGTATCTGAATCTGTTAGAGGAAGAGTTCTTACAGTAACTGCTACAACATCTAATGCATTATTTAGTTCTACAATTACTTCAAGAGCTACAAGCTTAGTTATAGAAGGAGTATCTTCAGGAGCTATTATAACTATTCCTCTTACTATTAATTCAACATCTTCTTAAAAATAAAATATAATGTATACAAGATTTCAAGATAATGATATAGTTACTAGACAAGCCCAAGAATTAGTAACATCAACATGGACTAATAATACTAATAATTTACAAGTAGCACATACAGCTTCTTCACAAGCCGATTTTACTACACCTACAAGTTCAGGACACTTTTTTATTGAGGTACGTAATTTAGCATCTTCAGATGCTGCTTCAGAAGTACAATATTCACTATCTTATGGACATAGAGCAGGATCAGGTTCCCCCGATTTTACTAATGATACAGGTTCATTTGGTTTAGGAGCTTCTAGAGTAATATATAACCAATATAGACAGTTACATTTTAATGATGAAACTAAAAATTTTACATTTGGTACTCATACTCCGGATGATATTTATGTAATTAATATTAATAGGGCTAGATACAAACAAAAATTAACTCTAGGATCTTTAAATTTACATATATCAGGAAATGCTAAAGGAGAAAGTACCCAAACAGTATTACATCTTACAGATGATAGTGTTACTAATGCGGCAGCAACAGTTACTCAAACAAATTTAGGTCCTGTTTATAATATTGTATCAGGAACAAATGGTCAAGTATTAACAAGTACAACAGCTACAACACAAGTAGGGGGTAGTAGTTCATTTGGTAATTTTTATCCTGAAGCGGGATTAATTATACTTAATGGAGATGCGTTTGAAACAGGCTCTTTAGATCCAGCAACAAATGTATCTACAGGTAATACAGATAAAAATAATCAAACATTATTTAATCATGTATCCGCCGCAGGACATTTTATAGTAGATACTACAGAAGAAATTAATTCACAATTTTATTTTGCAAGAGCTCGAAATGATCAATTTAATTATACTAATAATGAATCTTTTGTAGATAATAATAAAAATATTAGATTTGAAACTATGAAATTAAATCCAAAAGTATTTATTACAACTGTTGGTTTATATAATGATGCTTTTGAATTATTAGCTATAGCTAAACTAAGTCAACCAGTTGCAAAAGATTTTACAAA
>VMHT01076191.1_pt1 | contig 17588 bp, 18 predicted proteins | sample 4693611 | NCBI WGS metagenome assembly VMHT01 (sample SAMN12280063, study PRJNA550983) | marine metagenome | isolation source: seawater sampled from same location over 5 years 0.02-0.2 micron viral filtrate | place: USA: collected off the coast of southern California halfway between the port... ...
AAGGACTAGAGTACATGCCGCAAACCGGCAAAAAAGAAAACACCATCAAGTTTAATTACATGATAGGTGATCAACTCATTAATATTAAATATAGAGACGCAAGAAAAAACTTTAAATTATATAAAGGAGCAGAAAAAGTATTTTATAATATAAATAGTATAATAGGTTATAACTGGTGTGTTATAGTAGAAGGTGAAATGGATGTTTGTGCTATACATGAAGCCGGCATTCCTAATGTAATATCAGTTCCAAACGGTGCTACACTTAATACAAATAATTTAGATTATTTAGATAATTGTATTGATTACTTTGCTGATAAAGAAAAAATTATTATAGCAGTTGATAATGATGCAGCTGGTATAGCTTTAAAACAAGAATTAATAAGACGATTAGGCTCTGAAGTTTGTTATACAGTTGATTTTGATAAACATAAAGATGCAAACGAAGTATTATTAGAAGACCCCAAATCTTTAATTAATATAATAGAAAAAGCATCTCCTGTACCCTTAGAGAATGTTACAACCTTTAAAGATTTAGAAGATGACTTACAAGACTTTGTTAAAAACGGTTTTAAGCCGGGATTTCAGATTGGCATTAATAACTTTGATAATATCTTCAGCACTTACACTGGTCAGTTTATTACTGTTACTGGCATACCGAGTAGTGGTAAAAGTGATTTCGTTGATCAAATGGTTATTGGCTACAACATAGGGCATGACTGGAAAATAGGTTTTGCGTCACCCGAAAACGCGCCTACATATTTACATGCACATAAAATTATGCGTAAAATATGGGGAGGTATGCCTTCTCATGAAGATATTGATGGTGATAAATGGAAAGAAGTTTCAAATCATATAAATGAAAACTATTATTTTATAGATCTTGAAGTGCCATCGCTTGAAGCTGTATTAAGAAAAGGTGCAGAGCTTGTAAAACGTAAAGGTATTAAGTGTTTAGTTATTGATCCTTTTAATAAAATTAGAGACGTAGATGCTAACAGTATGGATGTTAATACTTATACACTAGAATATTTAACTAAAATAGAACAGTTTGCAAAACGATATGATGTTTTAGTAATTATAGTTGCACACCCTACAAAAATGTATAAAGATAGCTCTGGTAAAATTGAAGAACCTACTATGTATAATATTAAAGGTGGAGGTGAATGGTATGATGCAAGTTATCATGGTTTATTAGTGCATAGAGATTATGAAAATAAAACAACAAAAGTAAAAGTATTAAAAGTAAAGTTTCAAAATTTAGGTGAAAACGGTGCGGAGTGTTTCTTTACTTGGGAACCAAAAAGTGGTTCATATATACCACATATAGAAGAAGATGCAGAATTGAATAACCCTTTACCTTGGGAAAATGTATAGATTTACTATATTTGTATGTGCCTGTCTTTATACTTTACCGAAAAATAAAATTCAATATGGGTACATATAGTTCAACGCGCCTTGAAAATAAAGCATGGAATTACTGTGTTAAACATAATATAAGAATTTTTCCAGTTTGTGTTGAGAACGGAAAATCATGGAAGGTTGGAATTAATTTAGGACCTTATAAAAAAGGAGAAAAGCCAAACTTATCACCTGATGTATATGGGCCCGGTGAAATACAAAAACAAATATATAAAGCAAGTATTTATTATTATAATAAGTACGAGTTAAACACGAAAACCAATTGATAATAAACATATGATTTACGAAAAAAAATACAAATCACTTTTAGCTCAAATTATTAATAATGGAAACTTTAGGCAAGACAGAACAGGCATTGGCACTAAATCGTTATTTAATCAACAGCTAAGCATTAATATACAAGCAGGTAAAGAGCTTGGTAAAGAAATTATACAAGGAGAAAACTTTCCAGTTTTAAATGATAAGCATATGAGTCAAAATATATTTGACACAGAGTTTGAATGGTTTATGAATGGAGAAACAAATATTCAAAGATTTAAAGATAATAACGTTCATATATGGGACAACTGGGCAACGCCTGAGGGTGATTTAGGGCCTGTTTATGGTTATCAATTAAGAAATTTTAATGGACAAAATATAGATCAATTAAAACAACTTATTGATGGTATAAATGAAAACAGACACGGGAGACGTCATATTATTAGTCTGTGGAATCCGGCGATGATACAAGATATGGCGCTACCTCCCTGTTATTTATATTTTCAATTTTACATAAACCACGGTTTTATAAATATGTTTGTTGTACAAAGATCGGGAGATATGTTTTTAGGAGTACCTTATGATGTTTGTTTGTTTAGTAAAATATTATTATATGTTGCTTCAGAAACAAATACAATTCCAAAAGATATTGAAATATCTATTATTGATGCTCATGTATATTTAAATCATTTTGATGCTGTAAAACAATATATAGGCAATACAAGTAACAAAGATGGTGTAAAGTTTAGTTATCAAAGCGGTCGTCTTATACTTAAAGATTATAAACCAGGACCAAAAATTAAAGCACCAATAGCTGTATAATGTATTACTTATATCACATTCCTGGAAAAAAAATAGGTGTAACAACAAACTTATTAAAACGCGTAACCAAAACACAAGGTTATAAATCAGGCGAGTATGAAATCATATTAAGCTCTGACGATATAGATTTTATATCAGATCAAGAAAGAGAACTACAAAAAAAGTTTGGATACAAAGTAGATATAACCCCGTACAATAAATTATTAAAAACTAAAAAAGAAATGAAAATTAATGTTACTGAACAAACGACTACGTTCCCTTGTCCGCGTGTTCATTTAGCCGACGCGTTATTAAATAACGACGGCATGACTTGGGAAACTACATTAGGTGAATTTAAAAACACCGAACAAACACGAATATGGATATTAGCTAATGCTAAAAAATCCATGTTTAATAATGAAAAGTGTTTTATATATAATAAAGCTTACTATGAAGAATTTTTATTCCAAACCACTGGAAGAAATATTTTTGATAGAATTAGGGCTTGGGCTAAAGAAAGAAACATATATACACACGGTGATATAAAAACGCAACTGTTAAAATTATATGAAGAAACCGGAGAGCTTTCTGAAGCGGTATTAAAAGAAGACAAACAAGAAACAATAGACGCTATTGGAGACTGTGTTGTAGTATTAACTAATTTGTCAGAGCATTTAGGTGTAAACATTGAGGAATGTATTGAACATGCTTATACACAAATTAAAGAAAGAAAAGGTAAAATGATTAACGGAACATTTGTAAAAGATGAGTAAAAGAGGATATGATTTCAGAGACCCTATCATACAAAAAGTGGTAGAAAAGTTTATATCAAGATCTGATGTAGGTTTTGATAAATATAAAGTAACTTTAGATGAAGACAGCAAGTCTATTAATGAATGGCTTAATAATATACAAGAAGAATTAATGGATGCTGTAAACTATATTGAAAAGCTTAAATCAGTTTTAGCTGATGAGCTTCAAGAAGTTTTGTTAAAAAACTATAATGAGAAAGATAAGACGTAGTAAAAAACGTGGGCCTGTTGTATCTAAAAAGGTTACTTATGATGGGATTAATTTTGCTTCAGGTTTAGAAAAATATATGTATATTGCATTAAAGCAAAATAGTATTAAAGCTAAGTATGAAAAAAGAACTTTTGTTTTAATTCCAGAATTTTACTTTAATAATAAAAGTTATGAAAGAACAGCAAACGCTAAAGGTGAATTTAAAAACAGAGGCGTTAAAAAAATACAGTCAATAAAATACACCCCTGATTTTGAAGGACAAGGATTTATAATTGAATGTAAAGGTCGTGCAAACGAAACGTTTTCTATGCGGTGGAAATTGTTTAAAAAATATATTACAGAACAACTTCCGGGTATTGTACTTTACAAGCCCCAAAACCAAAAAGAATGCGACAAAACAGTGAAGCTAATATTAGAGTCTCAAAAGCAATTGCAAGGCAAAAATATAAAGAAAGACAAGTAAATAAATACACTAACTGGGCTATGGAAAGCAGAGGTTATTTAAAATGGAAAGAGTTAGTAGAAATTCAAAATAAACACGGAATAAAAGTTTATGGCTAGAGGTATTACATATTCAGTTATAGAAAGAAAAAAGGTTAGAAGGCCGGGTGTTCACGCTAAAACTAAAACCAGTGGATTAAAATCAAGTAAGTATTATAAAAAAAAATATAAAGGCCAAGGAAGAAGAAAATGAATAAAACTAAAAACAAACCAAACTGGGAAATACATATAGGATTTTACCCGGGTATATTAATAGGAGTAAGAAGTTATAGAATGGGGGGATATGATGATCATGTGTTATATTTACCTCTTATAGATTTTTGTTTAACAATTTATAAAAAGTAATATGGAATTGAATCAAATTAAAAATATATTAATTGACTTATTTAAAAATGATTTTAGTAAAAAAAATAGACAAAGACATAATGTATATCAAAGAGCCGTGTTTTTTAAATTGTGCAGAGACCTTACACCGTATGCTTTAACAGATATAGGGGCTGTAATAGATAAAGACCATGCGTCGGTATTGCATGGATTAAAATTGTTTGATAATTTTAAGGATTGGAGAGAGGATATATATTTATCAATATATAATGAGGCGCGATTAAAATTAAAGCAGCGATACAATTTTGCTAATCCTCATCTTAATATGACAATAGAGGAAAGATACAAAGAGCTTTTTATGAACCATATAATACTTAAAGAAAAATATTATAAAACTAAAGAAGAATTAAATAAAATTCGTAACTTTAATGTATCTGAAAATCAAATAGTTAGTAATGGGATATACAATAGATGATATAGAAAAAATAGCAGAGTTTAAATCGTGGTCTAAAAAAAGAAAAATTGACACGCTTCTTGAAATAGATGCAAATTTATATTGTAACTTAGGGATGGAGTCTAGTAGAACGGAAGTAGAGTCAATAAAAATACAATCAAGAAAAATATATAGGCTTATAAAAACTATAGATGAATACAGTGGTAAACTATTATTAAGAAACGAAGCAAGATGAAAATGAAATTAATTGATTATATTATGTGTTTCTTTGTAATACTTTTGTTTATTACAATAGCATCATGCTCACCTGAAGAAGACCAATGTGCTGAATACAGCTTTGTAGATGAAATGTTAGTAGATGATTGTGAGGTAGGAGTGTGTACAAAAGTTTTTCAAACAACAACAACTTGTATAAGTTATGAAAGAGAATAAGTTAATTTTAATGGCACGGAATGTGCAGCGTTTAGAAGAAACAGTAGATCAATTAATTAAAGAATTAATTAGAACACAAAACATGACAATAGGTACACTTGAGGTTATAAAAAGAATGGAAGGTTATGAAGATGCAGTTAAAACACTTAAAAAAGAAAATAAAGAACACAGTAAAAAAGATTCTTAATTAGTTTTTTTTCATATTAATTAGTCAGAGAAGGGGCACAGTTTTGTGCTCCTTTTTGTTTATGCTATCTTTAATTCGTTGTTGTTCATACCAATATTTACTCGGCCACTTTTCATCTAAATAACTTATTACACTACTTTTAATACTATAACAAGAAACAAAAGTAAGTAATACACACGCAAGCAAAAGCTTTTTATATAATGCTATACACTGCTTTTCCATTTTTTCTTTCAGCTTTTAAACAACGATTTCTATTTTGATCTTCTGATATATAACTTATATGTACCCAATCAGGGTTTGTGTCATTACCAAATTCCCATATAATTTGATCAAAATTTAAGTTGTCTTTTATATAATTATACATTTCTGCGTTTGTTTTATACCCGAACGTATCATCAATATCAATTGCTCTACCTTCGCAGTGTTGTGATCTAGAACTTCCACCTATCGCTGTGTTTAAATCTACAGATCTAAAAAATGAATTTATTTTTACGGGGCCGCCAACCCAATCTCTTAATGGTTCAAATATGTTTAAAGCAACAGCAGACATATTTCCTAATTGGTAACCATCTGGGGTGTTATCAATATTTAATCGAGTAGCAGTATTTGATAAAACTCCTTCACGATAAGATATATGGTGACTAATATTTTTCATGGTTTAATTTATTTTTTTAATCTTTAATTTTTTAACACCAACTTTTGTGGTACCTTTTCCTTCTGATTGTCCGCCTTCAAAAAGTTTTTCACCTTCAACTCCTAAATCCCAACTTGACCACCCAGCCGCCATTAAAACTCTTTGCCATAGTTTCATTTCATATGCAGAAGCTTCATATAAGTTTTCCATTTTTTTCAATACTCTATCTGCAGGAATATTAACTAACGCTGCTGCATTAGCTGCTGCTTCTACAGACGGGGGTATATTAGTATCATAATAATTTTTACCTACTACAATTTCACTTAACCTTTGAAGCTTTCTTAATTTATGATCTATTGGAGGAGATATATCGCTTACACTCATAACAGCGCTATCAACATCTTTCATATATTGATTAGGCTCTTCTGATTCATCTTTAAGTTTTAATGCAACATTTTTAACCATTGATAATGCCGCACCTCCAAATCCCGTACCACGTAATACAGAATCAACCATTCCGTTTAATACTCTTTCTGTTTTTTTATCTAAAAATTCTTCATCCTCGTCTTCATCAAATAAAGCCGCAAAAGCTGCGGATTGAAGCATGTTAAATCCTAAATTTTGTATTACAGTATAATATCCTATCTTAGATAAGTTTGTTACATTGTCCCCACGGCCATTTATAAGGTCTTTAAGAGCTCTTTTAGATAATCTAGCATATTGGAACGGCGTATTAGCAAAGGCAAAAACAAGACGTCCTAATGGACCCGCTTGTATATTAGCTATTCTTGCTGGGTCAGAAGATTGCTGTGCTTCATTAGTTAATTTTTTCCAATCAAGTAGCGCTTTGCTTTCTGATTCTTTTTCTGATAAACCTTGTTTAAGATAACTATTTACTCTATTCCTATAAAAAGCTGCGCCTCCTGTTGAAATTGCAACACTATCTGCATATTTTGTTGGTATAAATCCATTTCTAAGTTGTTTTTTACCTGCTCTATATACAACACCCCATATGTTTCGACCTCTATTTTTTGGTTCGTTTAATGCGTCAGCTAATTCGGCCTCTTGTATATTAAGTTTTACACCCTCTCTTCTATTAGTTAAATAATCTGAATTAAATAATGTTAGCCAATCTTTTTTATATTGATCAACATCTAACATTGCTTGACCAAACTTTAATGGATTATTATCATTCCAATTCATATAGTTAAATGTAGAAAGTAATTGCAGTAAAGCTGATCGCATATTCCAGAACATAATAGTACCTACAGAATCATTTATGTAATCCATAATAGCGTCTATTGTTTTATTTCCAGTTGGGTCTATTCGATTACTACCAGCCTTCATTCTTTTAATTTGTTTTTCTAAATTATCTAAAAAGTCTGTTCCGAACTGCGCAACAATTTTTGCTTTATTTCTTTCATTAAGCATTATGTCTACGTTATTATTCCACCTAGCTAAATATTTTTTTCTTTGTACGTCATTTAAACTATTAGCCATGTCTATCCCTATAGTAGCAGAGTCCCAGCTATTTTCAGGTTTTGGATAACCATCTGTTTTATGAATTTTTTGCATTTCACCCGCAAACTCTAATAGCTCTGTACTTGATTCTACGTATTTTACTAATGATCTTTCTTGATTTTTATTTAATTCAGGTATTGTATAACCTGCTTTGTTCCACAAATAAACTCTAATAGCATCTTCATTATCAAACATATTTATGTTTTCTTGAGTAAGTTTTTTTCTAAACTTTAAAGATTTATTTTCGTATAATTTATTTTTTGCAATTTTAAAATTATCCATCATTGTTCTTCGTGAAACATCTATATCATTAGTGCCCTGTACGTAAGGATCTAATAAATACTCTTTTAATATTTTTAAATCTTCATCTCCTTGTTTTCCTTTACCAGCAAAGTTTTGAATTAACCCGTAAAAATCTTCTGCATTGAAGGGTAAATATAAGTTCCATTTGTTTTTCCAATTAAGCTTTGCATCGTCTGCTAACTTCCTTGCTGTAACCTGAGAACCTGCCCCACTTTTTATTTGTTTTGGTCTTTCACCTAATCTGTCCAGCATGTTACTTAATTCTTTCCCCGCAAACTTTTTAGTTTTACGCAATGAAAATTTTACGTTTTTTGTATCAGTATTTCTTGCTTCTTTTACATTAGCAAACAAACCATCATTTGAATATAAATTTGTATTTAATTCATTAATACTAGGGAAATCTTTAAGTTGTTCTATGTTTACAACATCTGCCATTCTAGCCATAATAGCATTATGATCCGGAACAAAAGTTTTAGGTATCGCGTCTGCAATTTTTTTAGGAACCATAACTATACCGTTTCTTTCATACATTAAATCAATAGCCTTATTTAATATTTCTTGAGATTGCGCGGGATTTCTAAGAGCATTGTATAAATTAAATTTACCGTTACCATAAAGAAAAAGCCCTTGCAAATGCTCAATAGGATCCATATGTTCTGGATACCATTGGTCTTTCCCTGCTGTTTTTGCGGTTTCTACTGAAATGTTCATAAAATCAGTATGAACTTTAGCGGGCATAGCTGAGCTTCTTATTAATGTTGTTGTGCCTCCTTGAAAAAATCCATTAAAAATAGTAAGCATATAATCAGTAGGAATATTTCCATCTTGATATTCTTGCATTAAGTCTAGCATTAATTTTCTACCTACTTCTCTATGGCGCTTTGCGCTATTTACCCCATCAATTAATTTTTGTTCAATTTTTCCTGTTGTTAAAAATTCTTTTACGGCTTCTACTATAGTTTTTCTAAATTTGGGTAATGTTGCTGTAGCACTATAATTAGGTGGTATATTATTTAAATTAGGATTAGAAGCATTTGGAATATTAAAAAATTTAGTATACTCTTCTGAGCTTAGATTTCCTGTAAACGGTTTTAAAACTCCATTTTTAAGAGCTCCTGTTTGCATTATTTCAGGTGTTAATATTCCTTTGTCAAATAGCTCTTTAGTAATTTTTTTAAATTTAGATGCTTTACCACCAATTTTTATTCCTGTTTGAGTAGAAGAATAAAAATTTGAATCTACATCAAATAGTTTAAAAATATTTTCATGAACATATCTTGACCCCTTCATTATAGCAAATGTATTTGCTTTAGTCTTTTCATTCCACTGTGCGTTAAGTTCATCTTCAATTACATTTAAAACATCTGTAGGAATAAACGATGCTAATTTTTTAAATGCTAACCCCATAGGTGTTCCTTTCTTAACTTCTTTGTTAAGCGCGGGGATTAAATCATATACACGTCCTAAATCACCAGGATTTTCTTTTACATGCTGTTCTAATCTTAAACTATACTTTGTAAAAGCACCTCTTTTTGCATTACGCATTATATCTTCAACAAACTCATCGTTAAGCTGTTTTTCTTGTGTAAGCTCTAATTTAGCAATAACATTAGGATCATTTAAAGCATCTTGTATTTCATCATAAGCAGCTTCTTCTGCTACAGTTTCAACTAAAAGCTTTCTTCTTGTTTCTAAAGCTGTTCTTCCTTGTGTAAAATCATTTCTAAAATCTTCTTCAATTTCATTAAATAGTTTCTTTTCAAATACTAAATTACCTGCATAAGATTGTTTACCAGTAAAACTGACTTTAGAACGCACAGGCTTACCATCTTTATCAACCACTTGAGTTACATATTGCGGTAATCTTTTAACCATTACATCTAATGGAATTATATCATATATTTGTTCTAAGTTGCTATTAACATAAAATAAATATTCTTGCGCGCTGCTACCCCCCAACTCTTCTCTTATGTCTTTATATAATAAGTTTCTTACTCCTTTTTTAAATTCAGATCTAAAATTAAAACCTCTGTTTGTTTCTAATTGAGGCAATAATGTACCTAAAATTCTTTTTGTTGCATCATTTGCTTTTAGCTTTGATGTTGGTGAAAGATTTAATCTATCAATAGTATTTCTAACTATAGGCGTTTGAATTTCATTTAAAGCTTCCGGCATAATATCAAAGCTGCTATCTGAAACTTTTTCTTGTATTTCTGTAATTTCTTGGCTAAACTCTGGAGGGAGTATTTTATTACCTATTCCAGTTATTCTTCTTTCTAATAAAGAAACAGGTCTTCCGTCTTTATTTCTTCCAACAGGTTGATTTATATATCCTGTTAAACTTCCTTCTGTAAAAGTGTTAACTAAAGCTAAAACTCCGCTGGTTCCTGTAAGCGCTTCATCTATAATTACATCTTTATAAGTGTTAAAACCAGGGACATCTTGATATTTTTTTGTAACAAGCTGTGTAACTAATCCTCTAAACATTTCCGCTGTTTGAAAATCTTTACCAGGATTATCAGCATAAAATTTATCTATATCCTCTCCTCTTACAGATTCTTTATTAAACCTTCTTAATGATTCAGGGTTTACTTTATCTGGTATAACAAGTTTTCCTGTTGCGCCTTCTTCAACTGTCCTTAGCTGACCTTTAGTAAGTTCTCCTTTTATTAAGCTATTATTATAATCACGAACAAAATTAAATACATCTTTTCCAGTATCAAATCTTGCTTTTATACCTAAGTCTGATAAAATTTTTCTTATAGCATCTCCTAACTTAGTAAAGACAGTCTCATTATATTCTATTTCACCGTTTAATAATCCTTCGCTTAACAGCGTCATAGACTCTTCCCATGCATCACCTATATTTTCTTTTTTAGCTTTTGATAAGTATAAATTTAATCTTTGCGCAAAATCCGTGTCTGCATCTAATGCGTTTGATATTTTTGATAACTCTATAGTTAAAGCTTTACCGGCTTTTATTTGAGTAGTAGAATCAGTTAAAGTATTAGCTAGTACTCCATGTAGTAATTCATGTGCTCCTGTTGTTATTACATTATCTTCTTTTGCTACTTCTTCATTTATTATAATTGTAGATTTTCCTGTTTCAGGGTTAGTAGTTATAAATCCGTATCCTGAAGAAGCTTGAATGTCATTGCCATTATTTTTTTCGTTTTCAATAAATTTATCAACCTCACTTTGACTTTTTAATGTTTTAAAGCCTATGCCTATTTTTTCTGCAATTTTTTCTGCACCGGTTAAAACTTTATTTTCAAGTATTTCACTTACTTTTTGTTTGTTTTCTTTGTATTCTGCTTGAAATCCTTGCAGTGCTACATTAAATTGTTTATCAGAAAGTTCTCCAGATTGTCTTTTAGCAGTTAGTTGTGAAACTTTAAAAGCTGAAGCATCAGCAAGTTTAGAAAAATTATCTATTTCTTCTATTTCGCCCTCAGTTAAAGTATTATATAAGTCTCTTCCTTTTTTAACTTTTGAGGCTATTTCATTTTCAATTTCACGCATTTTTTTATCAATGCCTTCTACTACAATTTCATCTGTTGCTTTTTCTTTTTCAATACCTAAGTTTGCTAAAGTAATAATATCTTTTTCTACAGCTTTTGAATTAACAAAATTTCTTGAAGCAATAAGGGCTTTTGCGTTTTGCCCAGTTACAGATATACCACCACCGCCAAAAAATCCTTGTAGCCCTTGTTCTTGTCCCTCTTCGCTAAAAATAGCGTCAAGTGTTACGTCTACGATTTCAGCAGGATCATCTGTCCCGTCAACTCGTGCTAATTCTTCGTTTACTTTTTCTAATGCGTATTGGCTTATTTCTGTAGTATATTCTTTTAAGCCAGCGTTTGTGCTTGTATATAGTGAAGTTAATGTAGCGGCTGCCGCAGGACTGCTTGTAACTTTATTTACAATGTTTTGTCCTATTTTAGATATTGCTTGTTTACCTAAAGCTGTTTTTACAACAGTACCTAATCCAGCAAATTCTAATGCAGATTGTCCTGCTGCAATTGCTATAGGTGTTAATCCTTCGGATTCACCTGATCTTACTAAAGCATCAAATGATACTCCTTTGTTTTGTGCTTTTTGCCTATTGTAATTAACATAGTTATCTGCAACATAATCAAAAGTAAATCCTGCTCCTCCAGTTCCAACAAGATAACCAACACTTCCAACCATGTTTGTTAAAGCATTCACAACTCCCGCTGCTACTCCTCCTGCATCTCCGTCTTTAAAACTTTCAATTATACCTCTAGTTTCAAAAGCACTTTCTTGTTGTTCTTGGTCATATCTAGACATAGCTGAAGTTATTTCTTCAGTACCAAGTCCAGCTGTCCAAAACTCGCTTTTACCTTTAGCTTCTTGGCGTTTTACATATTCATCTACATTGTCTTGTCCAAATATTTCATTGCTTATAACAGCTGTAGCTATATCTAAGTTTGCTCTATCGCCTGACCAAAACTCATATATATCGCCAAATTGTTCAGCTAATGCAGAAAAAGAGTTTTTAACTGATTGACCAAACGATAATTTTTTATCTTCTACTGGTACAGGACTTGCAATTGCCGGTTCTGCAGCCAGCACGTTTTGTGATTCCAAAGAAGTACTTCCCAACCTGGATTCCATATTGAGTGCTGCTCCTTGTTCCACAAACGCACTCTGATCTGTGGGTGATGTCTTTGCTGATATATCTTTTTTAACCGCATTAGGAAAATCTGATAAAAATTTTTGCAAATTAGCGGGGCTAACTGAATATTCTTTACCGTTTACTATATAAATTTCATTCATAGTATTTAATTGTTATTTATTCGTAATCTCTATTAGGCTCTAAATCTTCTTGTTTAAATCCTGCTTTTAAATAATTAATTAAAGCTAAATCTTTTTGAGTAAAGTTTTCGCTTCCAGGAAAACTTCCTAATTTATTTTTTCTCATAATTTCTTTAACCTCATCTATATTATAAGTAGCTTCATCAGCTTTTTCTGTAGAACTAGCCTCTTGATATTTTCTTACTACATCTGCTTTTTTAGTTTTTTGTTCTTCAATAGTTTTTAAATTAGCATTATATTTTTTTCTACTAAATTTTCCAATATCTCTATCAAATGCTAGCTTAGCTATATTTTGCTCAGTTATTTTTTTACCATATTTATTAGTGTATTTTATTCTCAACGCGGTGCTACTAGATGCCAATCCATAATTTTGAAAAGCTTTACGAATATTTTCACCTCCTATAATAGCTGTATTAGACAACTGAGTAAACTCTTCTGGGTATTCTCCAGCTTTTAATTCATTATCTACGGTAGGGCTTTCAGAGCTTGGAGCGTCTCTAGATATTAAAGCACCTCCAATACCCTTTATTGTTTCTTCATAATATTTAGCAGCTTCGGTGTCTTTATTATTTAAATAATCATCAACTCCATTTATAAGTTTGGTATTATCAGTACCTTTAGCCCAATCTCCAAACGCAATGTTTCTAAATGCAAATAAATCTTGCGTAGTTGTTCCTTTATTTATTACAAGAGTTTGATTTTTACCATATATAGATTCTGGTAAATCATAAGTTATTTCAAAATCTCCATTAACGTTTTCGGTTATTTCTCCTGTGCCAACACTATTAGTAACAGGCAATCCTAAAACAGTATTAACATATTTTCGCATAGTTATTTCATCCTTATAACCTTCTCCCCCTTTAGCTGTTGCTAGCTCAACAATTTTATTCCCCGTACTTATAGCGCTAGTTAACCCTTTAGCATATAAAATTTTATTCGCATCATTTGAATCTGCTTCTGTTACGTTATTGTTTATCAATGTTGTAGTTGCTATTGGTTTTTCTTGAACAGCATACCTTTCTTTCCAAATTTTTTCTGCTAAAAACTGTTTTGATTCTTTTATTTGAAAGTCTTTTACTTTTATTTGTAATTCTGTAACAGGAGCGTTTCTTTCATAACTATCCATAATCTGTTTAACTTCATCTATTTGAGCTTTTGTAGGATTTACAACCCCTTCTTCTTTTAAATACTTTAAAACAAATTTATCGGTACGTGCTTGTGCTACTTCCTCGGTTGCATTATCACCATATAATATTTTATCTAACCATACTTGCCCTGCTATAGCTGGCATAGTCTCATCTAAGTATATACTGTTGTTTGCAATATATTTTATTGTTTCTTCTTTTTTACCTGCAACAAATTGCAGCGCTTCTGTTTGTGTTTGTATTTTAGATTTAGAATCACCAGAACTAATGATTGTTTTGTTAGGAGTATAAACACCGAGCTGTGTACCTATTTCATCTTCTAAAGCACTAAAAACAGTATTACCTATATTATCATTTTTATCATCATTTGTAAAATCTAATCTTGTTACAACAGAATCTTCAGCTCTTAAGTTTTTAAGCTCATCTATTGTATAAACAGTTTTATTACCTAATAAATCATCATAGTATACAGTTAATCCTCCTTTAGAATTACGGCCTATGTTTAATTCATTATTTTTTTGTGCTTCTAATAAACCTATAAGCTTAGGGCTATTATATCTAGACATCGTTCCATTGTTTTTTGAATACCAATCTAAATTATTCATAAGACTTTGAGAAGCAGATTTCATATCTGATATTTCTTTTATATAGCGGCTTTTTATTTTTGTGTATTCTTGAGCTGAAATGGTTTTATCTATATTACGAGCTTTTTCATTAGCAGCATATCCATCAACAGACGCATACAACATATCTTCTATTTGCCCCTCAAACTCTCCTGCAACTTTTTCAGTTATAGTATTTGCAATCAATCCTTGATAAGCTATAGTATTATCAGCTATTCTATTTTCAGCTTGAAATATTCTTTCATCTTCTCTCTTTTTTTCTATTTCTTCTTTTTCTTTTCTTTCAACGTATTTATCTATAGCTTCTCTAATAGGTTTAAATGCAGTTGCCGCAGTTTGTTGACCTATAGAAAAGTTTCTTGCATATATATCACCATAGTTAGGCAACTTAATAATAGGCTGCTGTTGATATGATGGTGTTGGTGAAGTTGAAAATTGTGGTAAATTGTATTGTGCCATTTTTATATGTTTAATTATTACCGCTCAAGCTATAATCTGCTGCTGTTTGACTTGTAAATTTAGTAAAATCTCGTGCAGCTGTTGTTGAGGCAGCGTTACTTCCTCCAAATCCTCCAGCTGCTCCTACCGAAAGTGCTGTTCCCGCAAGGCTTGTTAATCCTCCTACTACAGCTCCCTGCCTATTTGCACGTGCCGCGGTTGCCGAGGCTTCAAGCGATGCCGCATTTTGTGCTGCTTGAGTTTCTTGGTTTGCTAGTCTGTTTAATCTGTTTTGCTCTCTTGTTTCTGCAACTCTAAATTGATATTCTCTAGACATTGCATCAGCTTGTTGTAGTCTTTGTTGTTCGCTCATTCTTGCTTCTTGTACTCTTAAAGCTTCTGCTAGCTGAACTTGTTGCATTCTACCAGCCTCATTAAATGATGCTTCTTGTAGTCTGCCCGCTTCGTCAAAACTAAATCTATCTCTTTCTCTTGCAGTATCAAAATCTGCTTGCTGTAACCTTAATGACTCATCAAACGTAATACCTTGTTCTCTCATTCTTTCAGCAATACTAAGCTCTTGTAATCTTCTACCTTCATCAACTTGCATTGATTGTAATCTTCTACCTTCAGACACGCTTAAGTCTCTTAAGGCTCTACCTTCATCTAATCTTGTATCATCTATTCTTAAACCTTCTCTTTCTCTTAATCCTTCTAATCGTAGTCTTTCTGAAAAAGCTATATCTTGTAATCTTCGGCTTTCACCCATTCTTATTTGCTCTATCTGTTGTTGTCCTTGAGCTCTTGACTGAACATTACGCGCTTCTTGTTGTTCTATTGTAGCAGAAATATTTAATTTACTTTGAAGTGCTGCTTGTGCAATTGCTGTTGCTCCTCCAGCGCCGGCTCCTGTTGCTCTTATTGTTGACAATGTATTTGCTAAAGCTTGATCAGATTGCTGTGCTTGTAAATCTGCTGCCTGTGTAGCTACTTGTAAATTTGCAAACGCATTTGAAGCTAATATACTTGTATCAGACGCTAACCCTGAAAAATCTTGTCCTCCTTGTCTTAAATCGGTAATTCTTCCTGATAAATCTTCTTGACCAGTGCTTAAATCAGTTAATCTTCCACTTAAATCTTGCCCTAAATCAGTAGCAGATTCAAATAATCCTGTTCGATCGGTTAATAAATCTGTTCTATCTTGAATTAAATCTGTTCTATCACTTAATAAACCTGTTCTATCTGTAACTAAATCGCTTCTATCCTCTGCAATTGCACTTAAATCAGCTACGTTAGCATAAGGGTTTACTATGTTACTTCCTTTATACATTTGAGCTTTTGAAGGATCTTGAACTATTTCAGCTACTGATTTTGGTAAACTTTTATAAAATTTTTCTCCTTCTGAAGTATTTGGATCTGGGAATATAGGTTTACCAGTTGAAGATTTTGGAAATCTTTTTGCTATTTCATTAAACCTTGTTAAAGATTGAGGTATTTCTCGACCTAAACTTCTATCTCTGTTATCAAGATTTCTTTGCCTTGCTTGTGTTTGTCTAATTTGATCTCCTATAAAATCATTAAAATTTTGAATTCCTCCTTGCGGATTAAATGTAGTTTGATTTATAGGTATTAATTGATTATCTCTTCTATCTATGTCATTAAATCTAGGAATGTTAATGTTTCTTGTTGCAGATGATGGTGAGCTATACCCTGGAATATTATCACTATCTCCAAATCCAGGTACACGACTTCTTGCTTCTCTTGCTGCTAAAGCTTGATTCGCTTGTGCTGCTATTTGATTAGCTTCTTTTGAAGATGCTTTTGCTTTTTTTTCAGCTTTTCTTGCTCCTGCATATTGTACTCCACTACTTAATGCTGATACCCCTAAGGCTATTGCTGTTGCTGTTCCTATTGCCATATTATAATTGCTTTATTAATTCTTGATTATAGTTATCTGCTTTTATATAACCTAAATCTTCGTATGTTTTTATTAATCCTTTATGATTTATTAATGCGTAACAATATTTAAAATTTAATTGTTTGCATATTTCTGTTAAAGCTTGAATAAGATATGTTATTCCTTCTTTTCTTGATTCTTTGTCCTTGTAGTTTTTATCAGATATAATCCAATCAACCCAAGCAACGTTTGAATTTGTTTTGTATATAAAACCGGCGCATATTGGAATATCTTTATTATATACCATAAATCCACCTGTGCCGTCGTCTGGTAAAAAATTTTTTGGAGGTGCTTCCCAGCCCCAATCTTTCCACCAATTAACTAAAAGTTTTTCGTAATCATTATCTTTTAGCTTTTGTATATTTAATTCCATTTAATTTGTTAATAGCTCGTATTCACTTGATACTGCAAATAATTCTTTTTGTGTTGTGTCTGAAACACTAAGTTGTACTTTGTTAAAAAATCCTTTTACACCTGATATATCACCACCAAACAATATTTCATTTGTTTTAGGTAAAGTTTCATTTACAATATACGAGTAATATTTGTTATCTTTCTTTTTAAATCCTGCTATCATTAAATCTTGCCATGTGTTTTCTGCACTAGCACTTGTTGATACATAAGCTGGAATAGGTGAGCCATTATCGCTATCAGTTGTCATAGATTCTACAGACCAACCTGTATCTCCTTCGTAATTTATTGTTTTAAAGTATTTTAATCTTGAAGG
>VMHT01178837.1_pt1 | contig 17583 bp, 15 predicted proteins | sample 4693611 | NCBI WGS metagenome assembly VMHT01 (sample SAMN12280063, study PRJNA550983) | marine metagenome | isolation source: seawater sampled from same location over 5 years 0.02-0.2 micron viral filtrate | place: USA: collected off the coast of southern California halfway between the port... ...
GATGCCTTCGCGCCCGGAGCCCGCAAGATCCACATCGATATCGACCGCGCCAGCATCAACAAGATCGTCCCCGTCGATCTGGGCATTGTCGGTGATTGCGCGCATGTGCTCGATCAGATGCTCGAAGCGTGGGGTGGCCGCAAACCGCGCGACCTGTCCGAATGGCAGGCTCGTATTCTCGGCTGGAAAGCGCGCGATTGCCTTGCCTATCCCGAACGCGGCAGCGATTTGATCATGCCGCAGAAGAGCATCGAGCGGCTGTTTGCGCTGACCCGCGACCGTGATCCGATCATCACCACCGAGGTCGGCCAGCACCAGATGTGGGCGGCCCAGTATTTCCGGTTCTTCGGCCCCAACAAGTGGCTGACCAGCGGCGGCCTGGGGACCATGGGTTATGGCCTGCCCGCCGCGATCGGTGCGCAGCTTGGCAATCCGGACAGTCTCGTGATCGACATTGCGGGCGAAGCAAGCATCCAGATGAATATCCAGGAACTGGGCACCGCCAGCCAGTATCGCCTGCCGGTCAAGGTGTTCATTCTCAACAATGAATACATGGGCATGGTCCGCCAGTGGCAGGAGCTGACCTATGAAAGCCGCTATTCGAACAGCTATTCGGACAGCCTTCCCGATTTCGTGAAGCTGGCCGAAGCCTATGGCTGGAAAGGCATTCGCATCGAGGATGAAGGCCAGCTCGATTCCGGGATCGAAGCCATGCTTGCACATGACGGACCGGCGATCGTCGATTGCCGGGTAGCGAAGGAAGCGAACTGCTTCCCGATGATCCCCAGCGGCGCGGCGCATACCGACATGCTGCTCTATGGCGATCAGGTGGGCGGCACCATGGACGATGAAGCAAAGGCGCTTGTGTGATGGGCATGATGGCGAATTTCCCGAACCGCTTCGAAGCGCGTGCCGAACGGCGCAACTGGTTTGCCCGCAAGGATGCCGAAGCACTGCTCGACTGGGTCGAGGACTGCGGACACCGGTTCATCGGGCTCGAGGTCGCGCAGAAGCAGGACGACGGAACCTGGACCCTGCTGGCGGACTCGCTCGACCTGTCGCGCCAGACCGAGAATTTCGAGGCCATCCGCATGGGCCGCGTCTTCCTGTCGGAATATGACGGCGAAGGGCGGATGTTCGAACCCGTCTGGCAGGACCGCGCACAATGAAGATTGCCCAGCAGGCGGCCGAACGGCACGTCCTCAACGTCATCGTCGACAACGAGCCGGGCATTCTCGCCAAGATCACGGGGATGTTCACCGCGCGCGGCTACAACATCGACAGCCTGACGGTGGCCGACATTTCGGAAGATCACGCGATCAGCCGTATCACGATCGTCACGCGCGGCCCCGAGCCGGTGATCGATCAGATCCGCGCCCAGCTCGAACGGCTGGTGCCGGTCCACAAGGTAATCGACCTCACCGAATCGGGCGGGCATGTCGAACGCGAACTGGCGCTCATCAAGGTCGCCGGGAAAGGCGACAATCGCGTCGAGGCGCTGCGCATCGCGGAACTGTTCCGCGCCAATGTGGTCGACACCACGACCTCCAGTTTCGTCTTCGAACTGACCGGCTCGCCCGAGAAAATCGACAGTTTTATCGCGCTGATGCGCGAGCTCGGGCTTGTCGAAGTAGGGCGTTCGGGAATCGTGGGAATGGTCCGCGGGCCCGAGCCGAACTGATCGAATGAATTTCGTCGCTCCTGCTCAGGCGGGAGCCTATCCAACCTATCGCCAGCCGGCGACCATTTCTGGGCCCCTGCCTTAGCGGGGGCGACGCGAGGGAAGAAAATGCAAGTCTATTACGATGCCGATTGCGACCAGCAGCTGATCAAGGACAAGAAGGTCGCAATCGTCGGCTATGGCAGCCAGGGCCATGCCCACGCGCAGAACCTACGCGATAGCGGTGTGGGCGAACTCGCCATTGCGCTGCGCGATGGCTCCCCCAGCGCGAAGAAAGCCGAAGGTGCGGGCTTTACGGTCAAGACCGTTGCCGAAGCCGCCGAATGGGCCGACGTGCTGATGATCCTCGCGCCCGATGAACACCAGGCAGCGATCTACGCCAATGAAGTCTCTGGCCGGATGCGCCCGGGTACTGCGCTCGCCTTCGCGCACGGTCTCAACATCCATTTCGGGCTGATCGACCCACCCGCCGACGTCGACGTCATCATGATCGCGCCCAAGGGGCCTGGTCACACGGTGCGCGGCGAATACATCAAGGGCGGCGGCGTACCCTGCCTCATCGCGGTGCACCAGGAATCGAGCCAGTCGGGCGGCAACGGCTTCGCCAAACAGCTGGCCTTGTCCTATGCGAGCGCGGTTGGCGGCGGCCGGTCGGGCATCATCGAAACCGATTTCAAGGAAGAGTGCGAAACCGACCTGTTCGGTGAACAGGCCGTGCTGTGCGGCGGGGTCACCCATCTGATCCAGGCCGGCTTCGAAACGCTGGTCGAAGCCGGATATGCGCCCGAGATGGCCTATTTCGAATGCCTTCACGAGACCAAGCTGATCGTCGACCTGCTGTATGAAGGCGGGATCGCCAACATGCGCTATTCGATCTCGAACACGGCCGAGTATGGCGACATCAAGACCGGCCCGCGCATCATCACAGAAGAGACCAAGGCCGAAATGAAGCGCGTCCTAAAGGACATCCAGTCAGGGCGTTTCGCCAAGGACTTCGTGCTCGACAACCAGGCCGGTCAGCCCGAACTGAAGGCCAGCCGCAAGGCCGCCGCCGCGCATCCGATCGAAAAGACCGGCGCCCAGCTTCGCGCGATGATGCCCTGGATCGGCGCGAACAAGCTGGTCGACAAGGACAAGAACTGACACTTGCTATCGGCATCCATTGGTCAGATCCCGGCCAATGGATGCCGTTCACCGACCCGTTGTGGTGCGTACCGCAGCCCACCGGACCGGCACACTCCGGGAACGCGTTACTGGCGCGGGGCATTCTTCAGTGAGGTTCAACAGGAGGCCGACCATGAAGACATCTTTCCTCGCCCTTGCGCTTGCAGCCAGCGGATCGCTGGCCGTCACGGCGATATCCGCGCAGGATCAGCCGCAGATCCCGGGCGTCGTCGACGTCAGCCGGGTCGCCGCCGGTAGCTATTCGCTCGATCCATCGCATACGCTGGTCAGCTGGCAGGTCGGTCACTTCGGTTTCAACGACTACTTCGGACTGTTTGGCCAGATCGACGGCACGATGACGCTCGACCCTGCCGATATCGACGCGACGCAGTTCGACATCACGGTTCCGATCACCAGTGTATCGGTGCCCAGCGAAGGTCTGCGCGACCATCTGCTGCGCCCGGGCAAGGATGGCGCGGCCCCCGACTTCTTCGGTCCCGAACCTGAAGCAGCGCGCTTCGTTTCAACCTCGGTCCGGCGGACCGGTGAAACCACCGCCGTCGCCAGCGGAATGTTGACGATGAACGGCCAGACCGGCCCGGTTACCATGCTGGTGGAATTCACTGGCGCCGGACAGAACCCGATGAGCGAAGCGCAGACCGTCGGCTTCCACGCACGTGCGCAGATCGATCGTACCGACTGGGGGATCAGCTACGCCGCCCCGCTGGTCGACAACATGGTCGATTTAGAAATCAGCGCGGCTTTCGAACGCGACTGAACCCCACTCGACAAGCGCATGGCGAGCGGCCACGGTCCTCCCCATGCGCTTGTCAGACTGCCACAATATCGATGACTTCCGCCGGCTCGCGAAACAGCGGCTGCCGTGGCCCGTGTTCGACTATATCGACGGGGCTGCCGATGACGAGGTGACCAAGGCGCGCAACACCAGCGCGTTCGATACGGTGGATCTCGTGCCGGACGTGCTCGCGGGCGTCGGTCAAATCGACACCTCATGCCAGATCATGGGCCGCCACAGCGCGTTGCCGCTGGTCCTCAGCCCGACCGCGTTGCAGCGCGCCTTTCACCGCGACGGTGAACGGGCCGTCGCGCAAGCGGCGGCCCGGTTCGGCATATGGTTCGGCATTTCCAGCCTGGCCACGCACTCGATCGAAGAGATCGCGGCGCTGACCGACGGACCCAAGCTGTTCCAGCTATACGTCCACAAGGACAAGGGACTCAACGCCAGCATGATCGAACGCTGCCAGGCATCGGGCTTCGATGCCCTCGCGCTGACGGTCGACACGATAGTATCGGGCAAGCGCGAACGCTGCTTGCGTTCGGGCTTCACCACCCCGCCCCGCTTCAGCGCATCCTCGCTCTGGAGCTACGCCACGCGCCCCCGCTGGACGCTCGATTACGTGTTCGGCCCGAACTTTCGCCTACCCAACCTCGATGGACATGTCGAAGAAGGCAGCGGCAAGGCGGTCAGCATCCAGGACTATTTCAACACCATGCTCGATACGAACATGGATTGGGATACCGCGGCGCGCATCCGGCAGGATTGGGGCGGGACTTTCGCCCTCAAGGGTATCATGAGCGCGGGCGATGCGCGGAAAGCGGTCGAGATCGGTGCCGATGCTATCTGGATTTCCAACCATGGCGGACGCCAGCTCGACGGCAGCCGCGCGCCCTTCGACCAGCTGACGGAAATCGTCGAGGCCGTGGATGGCGAGATCGAGATCATTCTCGATGGTGGTGTGCGCCGCGGCACGCATGTCCTCAAGAGCCTGGCAGCGGGGGCGACAGCCGCCTCGGGCGGGCGACTGTATCTCTATGCGCTTGCCGCTGCGGGGCAGGACGGGGTCGAACGGGCGGTGCAGATCCTGAAAGAAGAAATCGAACGCGGCATGCGGCTCATGGGCGTCACCTCGATCGACCAGCTTGCGCCCGACCGCTTGCGTCGGCGCTGAGTATCGGTTCAGCGGCGATCACGGCATGGCGGCCACACAGGCGCGCAGCTCGCTCACGAACAGTTCCGGCTGCTCCCACGCGGCAAAATGCCCGCCCTTGTCCAAATCGTTCCAGTAAACGAGATTGGTGAGCGTTCGCTCAACCCACTCGCGTGGCGCGGGCAAGATCTCTCCGGGAAAGGCGCTCGCCCCCGCAGGTATGCTCACCGTGCCGTCGCCGAACTTGCCAAAGCTTTCCCAGTAGAGCCGGGCCGCGGAGGCGCCCGTAGCCGGCAGCCAGTAGAGCATGACGTCGTCGAGCACCTGGTCCATCGTCAGCACATCCCAGGCCGAACCCTGGTTATCGGTCCAGTAGTGCACTTTCTCGAGCATCCATGCCGCCAACGCGGAGGGCGAATCCACCAGGCCATAGCCGATCGTCTGCGGACGCGTGCTTTGCTGCTTGGAATAGCCCGAATCCCATTCCTGATAGAACCCGAGGCGCTGCAGCGCCTTGAGCACCTTGGGGTCCTTGCTCTGCATGTCATCCGGTCCCGGACGGCCGATTGGCATGTTGAGGTGGATGCCCCTGCACTCGGACGGGGCCAGTTGCCCGATTGCCATCGTGACTGCCGCGCCCCAGTCCCCGCCCTGCGCCAACCAGCGCCGGTATTCCAGCCTCTGCATCAATTCGGTCCAGGCCTGCGCGATCCGTTCCACCCCCCATCCCGTAGCCCCGGGCTTGGCGGAAAAGCCGTAGCCGGGCAGCGACGGGGCGACGACATGGAACGCCTGCGTGCCTGCCACAGCCGGCTCGGTCAATTCGTCGATCACGCCGAGGAATTCGACCACCGAACCGGGCCAGCCATGCGTCAGCAACAGCGGCACGGCATCGGAGCGCGACGAGGGCTTGTGCAGGAAGTGGATATCCAGCCCATCGATCTCGGTGACGAACTGCCCGAGCGCATTCAGCCGCGCTTCGCATCGCCGCCAGTCGTAACCGTTCCGCCAATAGGCGACCAACTCCCCAAGCGCGGCAAGCGGTGTGCCCTGCGTCCAGTCGTCGACCGTTGCCGCTTCGGGCCAGCGCGTGCGATCGAGGCGCGCTGCCAAATCCGCTAGATCCGCCTCGGGAATGTCGAGCGTGAACGGCCTGATCGCGTTCATGGCTACGCGTCCTCCGTCGCTTTTTTCGATGCGGCGACCACTCGGTTCATATCGGCCAGCAATATCGTGCTTGTCGCCTTGGCGAGAACGGTCCCCGCCGCGTCCTTCAAATGGCCTTCGTAGAAGCTGGTCCGCTTGCCATGCCGTTCGACCCAGGCTTCTGCGATGACGAGCCCGGGGCGCGTCGGGGCGAAATAGCTGACCTTGAGTTCCAGCGTCATCGGGACAATGCCGGGGCCGTTCCTGGCCATTGCCGCATGCGCCATGGCCGCGTCGATCCAGCCACTGATGAAGCCGCCCTGCACAACCCCGCCCGAATGGCACTGCGCCTGCTTGGCTTCGTATTCCAGCCGCGCATGTCCCGCGGCGTCGGTCGACACGACCCGTATCAAACCAAGTGTTTCGTTCAGCGAATGCCCCTCGGCCATGCTCTCTCCCATCTACTGTGAAATATAATTTCTCGCGATGCCCAAGACTGTTTTGCTTTACAACCCCGGCCGGCTTTCGCATACGCCGTGGCATGACCAACGCACTCGGCCTAATTATCCTGCGACTTACTCGCCCTTGGGCGTGATATCTGGCGTGCCTTTCCCGGTGCGCTGAGCGCCCAAGGGACCGACCGCCACCCTACACTTTCGCAGATACCGAGTTTCCCCGATGTCCATGCTCCGCGACCCGAGCGTCAAATATTCGCCCTTCCCGCAGGTACCGCTTGCCGAACGCCGGTGGCCCACACGCACCATCACTGCGGCGCCGCGCTGGCTGTCGACCGATCTGCGCGATGGCAACCAGGCAATTGTCGATCCGATGGATGCGCACAAGAAGGGGCGCTTCTTCGACCTCCTCGTCGAAATCGGGGTGAAGGAAATCGAAGTCGGTTTCCCCAGCGCCGGTGCCACCGAGTTCGACTTCATCTCGGGCCTGGTTCGCGACGGGCGCGTACCCGATGACGTGCTGGTGCAGGTCCTCACCCAAAGCCGCGAAGACCTGATCCGGACCAGCTTTGCCAGCCTTGCAGGGGCCAAGCAGGCGATCGTCCATCTCTACAATGCCGTCAGCCCCGCCTGGCGCGAAGTGGTGTTCGGGATGAGCAAGGAGCAGGTCCGCGACATTGCAGTGCATGGCGCCAAGATCATGCGCGACGAAGCGGCCAGGCAACCCGATACCGCGTGGCATTTCCAGTACAGCCCCGAAACCTTCTCGACTGCCGAACTCGATTTCAGCCTCGAGGTCTGCGAAGCGGTGATGGAGGTGCTGGCGCCCACCCCCGAACACCCGATCATCCTCAACCTGCCCGCGACGGTCGAGGCGGCGACCCCCAATATCTATGCCGATCAGGTTGAATACTTCATCGGCAACCTGCCCGCTCGCGACAGCGCGGTGATCAGCCTGCACACGCATAATGACCGCGGCACCGGCGTGGCCGCGGCGGAACTGGCTTTGATGGCCGGTGCCGACCGCGTCGAAGGCTGCCTCTTCGGCAATGGCGAACGCACGGGCAATTGTTGCCTGGTGACGATGGCGCTCAACATGTACACGCAGGGCGTGGATCCGCAGCTCGATTTCTCCGATATCGACCGCGTGATCGAGACGGTCGAATATTGCAACGAACTGCCGGTCCACCAGCGGCACCCCTATGGTGGCGAACTGGTATACACCGCCTTTTCGGGTAGCCACCAGGATGCGATCAAGAAGGGATTCTCCGCGCTCGAGACGCAGAACGATCCGCATTGGCGCGTACCCTACCTGCCGATCGACCCGGCCGATCTGGGGCGCAGCTACGAAGCGGTGATCCGGGTCAATTCGCAATCCGGCAAGGGCGGCTTCGCCTGGGTGCTGGAACAGGACCAGGGGCTCAAGCTGCCCAAGAAAATGCAGGCCGATTTCAGTCCGCATGTGCAGCGCATGGCAGACGAGGTCGGTCGCGAGCTCAATGCAACCGATATCTGGGAAGCGTTCAAGGCGGCCTACCATGTCCAGACCGCCGACAAGCATTTCCAGTTGGTCGATTACGAGGAACGGCGCGGCAGCGACGGTACCCGGCTGTTCACCGGAACCATCGCGGTTGCTGGACAGGAACAGACGGTTTCAGGCCGCGGCAACGGCCTGATCTCGTCGGTCCTAACCACGCTCGAGGACGCTTTCGGACTCAGCCTGGAAGTGGTCGACTACACTGAACATGCACTGACTGCCGGACGGGACAGCCGCGCTGCCGCCTATCTCGAATGCCGGGATTCCGCCGGGCGGACCATCTGGGGCTGCGGGGTCGACGAAGATGTCGCGACAGCAAGCGTCAGAGCCGTGCTCAGCGCAGCGAATTCGGCGATGGACGCAGCCTAGCCGGCGACGGCAATCCGCGCCTGTTCGATTGGTGCTCCGCCCCTGGTAAGTCGTCCGAAGCCCTGCGCCCGGCAGGTGCGGTTGCGGCCCGACGCCTTGGCAAGATAGAGCGGGGCGTCCGCGGCCTGCAGCGCCATCGACGCGCTGCAGCTTTCGCTGATCATGGCGAAACCGAGGCTCGCGGTGACGGTAAACGCCTTGCCATCGCTGTCGGCCATGGGGTGTTTCTCGATTGCCAGACGCAGGCGTTCGCAGATGTCTGCCGCTGCTTCTGCCAGCGGGCGCTTCACGATGATGGCGAATTCCTCGCCCCCCAGCCGTGCGAAGAAGAACGTATCGGACGCCATGCCGTTCATGATCGCGCCGACTTCGCTAAGCACCTTGTCACCGATGGCATGCCCGTGGGTATCGTTGACCTGCTTGAAATGGTCGAGATCGACGAATGCCAATCCGAACGGCTCCTGATCGGCAACGTCCAACCGTCTCTCGAGGATATCGAGGAATGCGCGGCGGTTGGGCAAGCCGGTGAGCGTATCGGTCCGTGCTTCGCGCGTCATCTCCAGCTCCTCGAGCTTGCGTGCGGTAATGTCGCGGATCGTGACCACGAAGCCGCATACTTTCCGACCCGAGGTTTCCACTGCGCGCAGCTTTGCCTCAAGCCAGCGGGTCTTCCCGCCCCGCCCCACCGACCGCTCGAGTATTTCGGTCCGGCCCGGATGGCGGCTGGCTTTATCGAGCGCGCGGTCGACCTTCTTACGATCGAACTCGCTGAAAAATGCCGCAAGGTGCAGCTGTTCCACGCTGCCGCGACCGCTCAACCGGGTCGAAGCCGGTGACGCGAAACGGATGGTTCCACTGCTGTCGAGGTGTAGCAGGGCGTCGTCCGAATGGTCGGCGATCAGGCGCTGCATCGCTTCGCGATCACCGAGTTCGTCGAGGATCCGCTGACGTTGCTGGATTATGACGGCCATCGGAAAAGCAATCAGCAACAATGTCGCGAGATAGAATTGCAGGAACAGCGCCTTCTGCCACAGTGGCATGGCAAGTTCGGCGAAGACCCCGGTTCCCATTCCCAGAGAGAACGCCGCCGCGACGGAAATCACCAGCACCGCGATAGCGGCGCCGAACCGGCGAAACCGGAAACTGGCGAAAACGAGTGGTACGATGGGCAGGAACAGCAGCGGCATGGCAGACTGGTGAAACGCAAACCCCGAGACCAGCGCGGTGAGGCTTACCACGCCCGCAAAGGCCAGAACCCGTGCGCGATCGCGCATATTAGCGAAATCTTCCCTGCGATAGGACTGCAAGAGCAAGGCCAGCGGAAGCACCAGCAAGGTGCCAAGTCCGTGCCCGACCCACCAAGAAAACGCATGGAACAGCCACGTTCCGCCGACGATCTGGACCGCCATCAACCCGCCCACGATCGCACTGGGAAGGGGTCCGACAAAACCGGCCCAGAACCCGAGCGAGGCGACGCCGCCTTCGCTTTCGATAAAATCGCGCTCTGGCCTCAAGCGCACCAGAAGCCACGCGATGAACCAGCCTTCGAAGATATTCGCCACTGCCAGCGGGAGCGCCCAGGCCGGTCCGAAACCGAACAGCGCCGTCGCCGCCGTGCTCAGGCCCATGAGGATCGCAAAAGCTCCGAGGTGGTGGACGCGGGGCAGGGTCAGGAACAGGGCTGCAGCCAGTGCCGATCCCACCCAGACCAACGCAAGACCGCCGGCGAAACGGGTCCAGAAGATCGTGGCCGACGTGACCACGAAGAACAGCGCCCCGTACAAGGCGATCCGCATCGCGGGATGCGTCATGGAGCTACCGTTCCCATGGTGGCGCGGTAGACCGGGGAGGTTAACGGCCTGAAAGGATTTGGCTGCGGGTTGCCCCGTAGCAACGCGTAGATATCCGTGCGCGGACAGCGCGACGGCAAACGGCAGCGCCCCAAGGCATGAGGCCACCCTTCCCGCGCATCCTTTTCGCTTGTCAGAACGGGCGGACCTGTGTTCCATCACCGGGAGAGACCGAAGGCAGCCGAAGGGGGGAGCGCAGCCAGTGACCGAAGATATTCTCGAACCCGAACTGCCGATCATCGATCCGCACCATCACCTGTGGGACCTGCGCCCGCTGGTCGGGGCATTCCCCGAACCGCGGCATGCTTTCATCGAAGCGATCTCGGGTGCCGCCTATTATACCTTCGACCAACTTTACGCCGATACGCACTCCGGCCACAATGTCGTGGGTACGGTGTTCATGGAATGCGGTGCCTTCTACGATGCCAGCCGCGACGAAGCGATGAAACCCGTCGGCGAAGTCGAATTCGTCAATGGTGTGGCGGCACAAGGCGCTAGCGGCCTGTACGGCGATTATCGGCCCTGTGCCGGGATCGTAGGCCATGCCGACCTGACCCTTGGCGATGGTGTCAGGCCGGTGCTCGAAGCGCTGATCGCGGCGGGCAACGGGCGCTTCAAGGGCATCCGCCATGCCGCTGCCTGGGATGCCGATCCCGAAGTTCTCGGTCCGCCGTTCCACGCCCCCGAAGGTCTGTATGGGTCGGATGCGTTCCGGGCTGGGTTTGCCGCGTATGCCGAGCATAATCTGACGTTCGATGCCTGGTTGCTCGAACCGCAACTGGGCGACCTCATCGATCTCGCGCGGGCCTTTCCCCACCAGCAGATCGTGCTCGACCATTGCGGCACCCCGCTGGGGATTGCCTGCTATCAAGGCAAGCTGCACGAACGGTTCGACACTTGGCGCAAATCGATCCACGCGCTTGCCGAATGTCCCAATGTCGCGGTGAAGCTTGGCGGGCTGGCGATGGCTTTTTGCGGACTGCCCGAAGAAGGTCCCGACAAGGGCTATGGATCGGAACACCTGGCCGGCCTGTGGCGACCGTATATCGAAACCTGCATCGAGGCGTTCGGACCCGAAAGGGCGATGTTCGAATCGAATTATCCGGTCGATCGCTGGGGGGCGACTTACCCCGTGCTGTGGAACGCCTTCAAGCGGCTGGCAGCAAAGCACAGCCCGGCAGAAAAGCGCGCGCTTTTCGCTGGCACTGCGGCGCGTATCTACGACATCGAACACGTGCTCGAGCTGCCGTCCGCCGCAGCTTGACGTTTACGTAACGTCACTCTCGACAAGCGGGCGAACGCACCATACGCCACCCGGCTAGCGACTATTGAGAGGAATTTGCCCGCCATGCCCCTGCCCGCCCCCTTCGACAAGCTGCGCCTCCCCGTCATTGGATCGCCGCTGTTCATCGTTTCCGGGCCCGAACTGGTCATCGCGCAATGCAAGGCGGGGATCGTCGGCAGTTTTCCCGCGCTCAACGCGCGTCCGCAAAGCCAGGTGGATGAGTGGCTGCACCAGATCACCGAAGAGCTGGCGGCGCACAACCGCGATAATCCCGATCGTCCGGCAGCCCCCTATGCGGTCAACCAGATCGTCCACAAATCGAACGACCGGCTCGAAGCCGACATGGCGACCTGTGCAAAATGGCAGGTGCCGCTGGTCATCACCTCGCTCGGAGCGCGGGAGGAAGTGTTCAGCGCGGTCGAAGGCTGGGGCGGCATTACGCTTCACGACGTGATCAACGACCGTTTCGCACGCAAGGCAATCGAAAAGGGCGCCACCGGCCTGATCCCCGTGGCCGCCGGCGCCGGCGGTCATGCCGGCGTGCTGAGCCCCTTCGCGCTGATGCAGGAAATCCGCGAATGGTTCGACGGGCTGGTCGCGCTTTCGGGTTCGATCGCGCATGGCCGTTCGATCCTTGGCGCGCAGGCACTGGGCGCGGATTTCGCTTATATCGGTTCGCCGTGGATCGCCGCGAGCGAGGCGAATGCCGACGAGGGCTACAAGAAGGCCATCGTCGACAGCAGCGCCGAAGGCATCGTCTATACGAACCTGTTTACCGGCGTGCACGGCAATTACCTGCGCTCGAGCATCGAAAGCGCTGGTCTCGATCCCGACAACCTGCCCGAAAGCGATCCCAGCAAGATGAATTTCGGCAGCGGCGGCAATTCCAAGGCCAAGGCGTGGAAGGACATCTGGGGTTCGGGCCAGGGCATCGGCGCGGTCACCCGGAGCGCTCCCGTCGAAGAGACCGTCGCGCGGCTCGAACGCGAATATATCGCCGCAAAGGAAGCGCTGGCAAAGGCCACCGCCTAGTCCGCGCTCGCTTCCCACAGGAGGCCCGCCATCGCGTCGAGATCGGTAAAATCGACGCGGGCGGCCTGGCGATCTTTCCGATTGAGGCGAAGGGGTTTGCGCACATCCAGCAATCGCCGCCGCAGGGCCCGCTGCAACAGCGCAAGCCGCATCAGGGCGACGGCAGCGGCTTCGTCCGGGCGCGACTGCTTCTGAAGTGACCAGCGCCGCTCAATACGTCCCATCCGCTGGATGACCATTTCGTTGTAGCGGCGATGCGGCCCGCGATGGAGCGGCAGCGCCAGACGCAGCGCTGCATCCTCGCGCGCAGGCAGCAGCAGGCCGTTGCAACGAAAATCGTCGAACCCGATCCGATCGGCTCCCACCGTTTCGATCAATCCCGTAAAACATCGCTTGTTCAGCGCCTGGCAAGGCAGCAGATGGTGTTTCTGCAGCGCGGGGTCATGTTCAGCAGTGCCGGAACGGTTGACCGCACGGAAGGGCAAGTGCGGGCGGGCGAAGTGGGCTACAGTGTGCGTGCCGCGATCCACTGTGCCGCTAGACGGGATCGATGCGAATCACGCCAGCGGCCAAGTCTGGCACCATTTCGAGTTCCGCTCCCCCCTCGATGACAAAACGCAGCGGTTCGACGGGCAATTCATAACCGACCAGTTCCTGGACGATGCGGACAACAAGCCGTGTCCCGGCAGCACGGTCCTGCGAAAGGGATGGCGCCAGCGCCAGTTCGCAGCCGATGAAGAAGGCCAGTCCCTCGGTGCGAAGATGGCCGCCCGGACCAGCATATACACCCAGCATCCCAAGCGCAGGGAATGCCCCGCCGGCGATCCACGCTTCGACTGTGCCGGTAAAGAACTTCGGCGCGATCGCAGTGCGCGCCGGCGGCCAGCACACCACACGAACATCCGGCAGCCGCGCAGCCAGTTCCCCCCCCAGCGCCAGCAAGGCCCGCACCACCGGCAAGGAGTGGGCCCCTGCTGCAATATGCGGGCCGGGACGCAGGCTGACGGCCTCCGCACCTGCAAGGCAATCGACATCGCAGCTGAACCGGTAGGCCACTTCGGGGGCGACCATTGCCGGACCGGGCGCCAGGCCCCGCAAGTCGAAGGGCAGGCCGTCGAGCAGGAGTTCAAGCCCGTTGGTGTCGCGCGACGCTTGCGAGAGTTCGGCTGCGACATGGTGCGACGTATCCGCGTTAGCGGGATCGAAACTGATCGACGCGCGGGGGAAGCATTCCAGCGCGTCAACTATCGCTGCGCGGTCGGGACGGCGGCCGTGCTCGAACATGAGCACAAGCCCAGCCGCGCCGGCCCCCGCCGCACCGGTCTTCGAAGCTCCGACCGTCACCGTGCCGTCCGTCCTGCTGCCATGCCGGGCTCTTGTGGTCGCAATTAGCCGCTGCGTCGAGACCGATCCGGCGGCATGGCTCCGAAACGGACCCGATCCCTAGAAAATACCCTGGGCGATGCCCTCGGCAAGTGCCGTACCCAGATCCCGAGCGCGGTCGAGGGCTTCCGGCTCGACGGTCTTCGGAGCAAGAATGGCCTCTGCTTCCTGTGCCCCGGTGTTGACGATCCACCGATCGGTCACGCGTTTCAGCCGCCAGCCGGTGGCGATGCGATCGTTCTGCCGCTGGGCCCCCTCCCCGTCCGACCCCGCGGCGATCACCGTCGCGTAGGGTCGCCCCTCGATCTTTCCGAGGACGGGATAGTAGCACCGGTCGAACATTTCCTTCATTTCGCCGCTCATGCTCGCGAGGTTCTCGGGGCAGCAGAACAGATATCCGTCCGCTACCAAAAGATCCTCCGGTTCGACTTCTTCCGCGCGCAGCAGGCGGGTGTTTGCGCCAGCTCCCTGGTGTGCAGCCAGCGCCAATTGCTCGCTGGTACCGGTGCGGCTGTGCCAGATGATCAGAAGCGGTCCTGGGGACATGGACCAAGCATCGCGCGCGGCTGTCGATTGTCAATCGGCGCAACTTCCGTTGCCCCCAAGCACAGGCTATTGCCCGCGCATGGCATCGCAGGCCCTTTCACATGTATTCGGCGTATCATCCTCCCTCACCGGCCGCGCATGGCGCTGGCGCGGCGGGAACATGGAACTCGGCGGATCACAGACCCTGGGGGACGATATCGTTCGCCAGCTGCTGTTGTCGCGCGGGGTTGCAGCAGAGGATATCGAACGCCACCGGCAGCCCACCCTGCGCAACTTCCTGCCCGACCCGTCGCTCTTCCGCGACATGGACGTGGCCGCCGACCGCATCGCGCAGGCGGTACTCGCAGGCGAAACGATCACGATCTATGGCGATTACGACGTCGATGGCGCGACCAGTTCCGCGCTGCTCATCCGGCTGTTGCGCGACCTCGGGGTCGAAGCAGGCTATTACATTCCCGATCGCCTGCTCGAAGGCTATGGTCCCTCGGGCGAAGCCTTGGTCCGGCTCGGCCAATCGGGTTCGAGCCTGATCGTCACCGTCGATTGCGGCGCTATGGCACACGAAGCGCTTGCCATGGCGCATGACGCGGGGATCGACGTGATTGTCGTCGATCACCACAAGTGCTCGGCCGAACTTCCCAAGACGGTCGCGCTGGTCAATCCCAACCGGCTGGACGAGGAGGACGACGCTGCCGCGCATGGGCACCTCGCCGCAGTCGGGGTCGCCTTCCTGCTGGGTATCGCACTGGTGCGCACGTTGCGTCAGCGCGGCTTCTTTGCCGGCCGCAAGGAACCCGATCTGCTTGCGCTGCTCGATGTCGTGGCGCTGGGCACGGTAGCCGATGTCGCTGCATTGCACGGGCTCAACCGCGCTTTCGTGGCGCAGGGGCTGAAGGTGATGGCGCGGCGCGACAACATCGGCATGTCCGCCCTGATCGATGCCAGCCGGCTCAAGCGCAGTCCCGCCTGTTCGGACCTCGGCTTTGCCCTGGGCCCGCGGATCAACGCCGGTGGCCGCGTGGGGGAATCGACGCTCGGCGTGCGGTTGCTAACCACGCGCGATCCCGAAGAGGCGCGCACCATCGCCGCGCAATTGTCGGCGCTCAACGACGAGCGGCGCGCGATCGAGGCCGAAGTGCAGGAAGCGGCCGAGCAGCAGATTGCTGCCCAGCACAGCCGGGCGGTGCATCTGGTGGCCGGCGAAGGGTGGCACCCCGGAGTGATCGGGATCGTAGCCGGGCGAATCAAGGAAAAGACCGGCAAGCCCGCAGTGGTCATCGCGCTCGACGGCGATACCGGAAAGGGATCGGGCCGCTCGATCAGCGGGGTGGACCTTGGCGCTGCCATCATCCGTGCGCGCGGCGAAGGTCTGCTGGTGGCGGGCGGCGGCCATGCCATGGCAGCCGGGCTCACGGTGGACGCCGACAAGGTAGACCAGCTGGCTGACTGGCTCGACCATACGCTCGAGGGCCATGTCGCCCGCGCCTCCGCCACGCGCGATATGGCGCTCGATATTGCCGTGGCGCCCGGCGGGCTGACGTCCGAGCTGGTCAATTCGCTCGAAGAGGCTGGCCCCTACGGGGTCGGCTGGCCCGGGCCGCGGGTGGCGGTCGGCCCGGTACGGCTGGTCAAATGCGATATAGTGGGCACCGATCACGTCCGCCTGATTGCCGCGGGCGACGATGGCAAGAGCTTCAAGGGCATCGCCTTCCGCGCCGCCGAAAGCGACATGGGACAAGCCTTGCTGCACGGATCGCGCGGCCGCCGCCTGTGGCTGGCAGGCCGCGTGAAGATCGACGATTGGGGCAACCGCCCGCAGGCGGAACTGCAGCTAGAAGATGCCGCCTGGGCCGATTGATACTTTTGCGTGCGAAGGAGGGTTGACGGCCCGCAGCCCCACGCCTAATTGGCCCGCCACGCCACCGACCCGCAACGCGGGTGTGGCCCGTTCGTCTAGCGGTTAGGACGCGGCCCTTTCACGGCTGAAACACGGGTTCGATTCCCGTACGGGTCACCACGGTGGTGGTATTGCCATGGCAATCCGCGCAAAGCGCCACTTTTGTGGCCCGTTCGTCTAGCGGTTAGGACGCGGCCCTTTCACGGCTGAAACACGGGTTCGATTCCCGTACGGGTCACCACTTCTCCACCACGCTGAAAAGCGGCTGGCGCGTCCGCGGATGCGCCGCTAGGCCGCATGGCCATGACCAAGCCCAGCTTTCCCTGGCCCGGATTCGCGCTGGCGATGATGGCCTGCATCATCCTGGCCTTGCTAGGCGTGGATCTGATCTATGTCGCGCTCGTCCTGCTGGTCTGGATCGGCTCGCTCTACCTGGTGGCCGCGCGGCCGGACGAAGCGCGCCCCAAGCCGCAAGGCCCTGCCTTCACCCGCGACAATATGGCCGACCTGTTCGAACATTCCGAAACACCCGTGGTCATCACCGAACGCGACCGGGCGATTATTGCCAATCTGTCGGCGCGCCAGTTGCTGGGCGGACATATCGTCGGGCAGGATGTCCGCATGGCGCTGCGACAGCCCGAAGCGATCCGCCTGCTCGGTCGCGACGTCGACGGCGGTGCGGTCGTCCGCGGCCTGGCGCGGCGCACCGATATCTGGCGGATCAACCGCAAGACACTGCCCGGCGAACTTGCCGTCATCGAATTCGTCAACAAGACCGCCGAAGCCGATATCGCGCGGGCCCATACCGATTTCGTCGCCAATGCAAGCCACGAACTGCGCACGCCGCTGGCTTCGATCATCGGCTATGTCGAAACGCTGCGCGAGGATGTCGATAATCTCGATCCGCGCATGGCGGACAAGTTCCTCGGCACGATCCAGCGCGAGGCGAAGCGCTTGCAGGACCTGGTAAGCGACCTGATGTCGCTGTCACGAATCGAGGCCGTGAAACACGACCTGCCCGACACCACGCTCGACCTGGCCAAGCTCGCCGAACGCGCGGCGCATGATGCGGCCAATGGCGAACGGCTCGAACTGCTCGACTTCGAGGCGACCGGCGAATTCCCGGTCCGCGGCGATCGCCAGCAATTGGAACAGCTGGTCCGCAACCTCGTAGACAACGGGTTCAAATACGGTGAGCCCGGCCAGACGGTGACCGTGCGCATCCATCCCAAGGGCGACAACCGGTTAAGGCTGACCGTGACCGATCGCGGCGAAGGCATCGCGGCCGA
>VMHT01184249.1_pt1 | contig 17582 bp, 12 predicted proteins | sample 4693611 | NCBI WGS metagenome assembly VMHT01 (sample SAMN12280063, study PRJNA550983) | marine metagenome | isolation source: seawater sampled from same location over 5 years 0.02-0.2 micron viral filtrate | place: USA: collected off the coast of southern California halfway between the port... ...
TAGGTGCTTCCGCATCTAACCTTAGTTTTGTTTTAAAAGTAACTGGTATTGCTGGGCCTACAGATACAGACACATTAACAGTACCTCTTTCATTAGAATTTGGTGATATTATTAATGTAACCGAAAAAACAGGTACTGGCTTTAATTACTATGCTAGATGTTATGGTCAAGGTGGACAAGGTGATGGTTATGATCCGGGTGATAAGTATGAAGAATATTTTATACCTACTAATTACGGATATTATGAAGTTAACGGAACTTGCGGAGGTGATTACGAAGATGTTCTTTCAAATCACAATGCTTATGATGAAACAACTAACAGTCCTGTCCCTGCATCTCACAAATTCGCAACAGTAAGTGTAGATGGAACAGTAATATTAGATGTATCAAATTATACATGGAATGATTCCACTGAAGCCTTTTGGATAAGACCTGCTCCTCACCAAAACACAGACCCAACTGATTCTGGTTATGTAGGTGCTAGTAATAGTAACTTTATAGTAACAGTGACAAGTTACATAACGGGTAGCGCGGTAACAACAGACTATGAATTAGTAGTGGGGTATGAACAAATAGGCGCTGTAATGGAGCCTGTTCACAGGGTGCTTATAAAAAGAAATAATATAACAACAACGCAATATTCTTAATATGGCAACAACAATAGATGTAAGTTTTTTTAATTCCTTTTACATAAAAAGTAGTGATGCTAATGATAATTGGCATATTGAAGAAAGTAGAATAAAAGGAGATTTTAACGCTGTTCAAGTAGATATAGGTGTTAGAGCATATATTATAGATGAAGATTTTACTGAGGAAAGAAGAAAAAATGCTTTAATATATTCTGGTGTTTTTAACTCTAGAACAGGTATAAATAATACAAATCAATTTTCACCAGCAGAAGCAATAACAAAGTCAGTAAATTCTGCAAACGGAAGTATACAAAAACTTTTTGCAGAAGAAACAAATTTAATAATATTACAAGAAGATAAAGTTAGTAGGGCTTTAATAAACAAAGATGCTATATTTTCAGCTGAAGGTGGTGGAACAGTTACTTCTTCTAAACTTGTTATAGGTCAAATAATACCTTTTGTAGGAAAGTATGGTATATCTAAAAATCCAGAAAGCTTTGCGTCATTTGGAAATAGAAAATATTTTGCAGATAAAAACAGAGGATTAATATTAAGATTATCATCTGGTCAAGGTGGTGGAGATGGATTAACTCCAATATCAGAGTATGGTATGAGAAGTTTTTTTAGAGATAATTTAAAAGATAGTTCTAAAGTAGTAGGTATGTTTGATAACTACCACAAAAGTTTTATAGTTTCATTGCAAAAGGATAATGGAAGTTATGAAACGGTAAGTTTTAGTGATGCTATAAACGGTTGGACAAGTAGACATGATTATAAACCTTCTCAAGGCTTTAGTTTAAGTAATAAATTTTATACATTTAACAATAGTGACTTATGGAATCATTATGATAGATCAACTGTTGATTATGGTAAATACTACGGTGCTAGTGTAGTACCTTCAACTGTAACTTTTGTTGTAAATTCTAACGCTGTACAAGAAAATGTATTTTATAGTATATCTTATGAAGGAACTTCTTTATGGGAATTAAATGATATTAAAACTAATACAGATGATAGAGTATTGTCAGGAACAGAAGAATTTTTAGATAAAGCAAACAACATTGCTAATTCTGAAACTTCTACTGTAATAGGTTATATAGGTGCATCTGTATTTACTAAAAGAAATAATAGATACTATGCTGAATTACAGAATAGTTCACCAATAGTATCTGGAGAAATATATGATGTAGATAACAATTTAGATGTAACAGGTATAAAAGGTAATTTCGTAAAAGCTACTTTTTCTACAACTTCTAATAATAAAAAACAGGAGTTGTTTAGTACTAATACGGTATTTAATAATGTATTAATATAAAAAAATAAAAATTATGGGTATAGGTATAGCAATGGCGGGCGTAGGAGCATTAGGTAGTATTTTTAGTAGTTTTGGCTCTGGAAGACGAGCTAGAAGAGCTGAAAGTCAAGCTAATTATTATAGAGGCGAATTAAGAAAAGCTGAAGAAGATAGACAAGAAATTATTAATCCTTATAAAGGTATAACTGATTTAAGTTCTATGATTACAAATCCAGCTCGTGATATGCAGGTTGCAACTAGATCTGCTGAATTAGCTGCTGAAGAAACTGATATGTCACTAGCTACTACACTAGAAGGTTTAAGAGAATCAGGAGGAGGTGCAGGTATGGCAACTGCACTAGCACAACAAGCTAATAAATCTAAATTACAAATATCTGGAAACATACAACAACAAGAAACAGCTATTAGTATGCAAAGAGCAAGGGGTGAACAAGCTGCTCAACAAATGAGAATGAAAGAAGCAATGAGATTACAATCAGCGGATGTAGCAGGACAACAGTTTATGTTTGGAGTAAGAGAACAAAGACAAGTTGCTAACTTAGATAGACTACAAGGCATGGGTGATAGATATGCTAACATGGCCAATCAATATAGGTCAGCACAATCAAGTGCATTAGGTAGCGCATTTAGTGATATAGCAGGTATGGGTATGGGTATATATCAAAACCAGTTTAGAAAGAAAAATCCTGGTTTGTTTAAATAAAAAATATAATAATAATAAAAAATAAAAAATGAGTTATAGAAATCCTGGAAATTTAAACATAGGAGATCCTAATGCTTTTTTAAAAGCTTTTTTAGGTGGTGTTGAAAAGTATAGTTCGTATTTCCAACAACAAGCTGAAAAAGAAGAACGAAAAGAAAGAGATTTAGATATAAGATTAGCTAAATTTGAAAGCGAATTAAATTATCCTGATATAGCTAAAAATTATAATCCTCAAGTTGCTTCTCAAGTAAAAAACATTATAAATGAAAAATATGTAGACTCTGGTGTTTTTGCTAGTTCAAGTGTGCAAGATCAAGCTAAAATTTTATCTGACATAGGTGTTAATATAATGGCACCTCTTGATAACATGAACAAAGCAGTTGCATTAGATCCAACCGATGTCGATTTAAACTTATTTAATAAAACACCTGTTTTTAGATCTTTTTTAGAAAATAAACAAAATGGTTTTGAAGTTGTTACTAAAGATAATGGTTTAGCATTTAAATTTAATGATGGAGAAAAAGATCATTTTTTAACTCCAAATGATGTGCCTGACAAAATGCCTACTATAAGAAAAAACACTGAAATATTTGGTGATTATGATAAAAGTATAAATGATGCTGTTAGAATTGTTGATTATGCATACCAAAGAGCAGAAGATTATAGTCAAATAGAAGGCGAAATGGAAAAAGGATTTGAAAGCGCTGCGAATAAAATTTTTGGTAATATGGATTATCAATCAAGAGCAGCTATTTTTAAAAAAATGTTAAAAGATAAAACTGGAGAAGAATTTAACTATAACGACTCACCGAGTGATATTAGTAAAGATGAACAGTTTGATTTTTTAGAAATACAAGATCTTGCTATAAAAGAATATATAGAAAATACTATACGTAATCAATCAGCTGTTAGAAATAAATTTATTTATGAAAAAGAAAAAGAAGAAGAAGTTGATGATCCTTCAAGAGCTGAGTTAGAAAGAATGGATGTTGATGAGTCTTTAAATAATGTTTTTGATATTGTAGATGGTCCAGCAAGTAGTCAACTTTCTGAATATTTAAAAATAATTGAAGATCAAGAATATAAAATTGAAAATGGTATATTAACTATAACAGATGGTTTTAGTGTTGGTGATGATTTTGAAGATGCTGTTTATGATATGAATACTGCTGCTGGAAAAATTAATCTTGTTAAGAGAATAATTCAAAAACAAGGTTTATACACTGGTAAAAACGACAGTTATATAAACAGAAAAATAAGTAATTTATATGTTAATTTATTGAAAGAAGAAAAAGTAAAAGAAGATGCAGAAAAAGAAGTTTTAAGTAAAATACCAGTGGCTGAATTAGATAAGCAATTAAATAATCATAAAGCTACTTTAGATAAATTAAATAAACTTAAAATGAATATTGATGGAACTTTTAGTTTAGAAGGTAAAAATTATACAGGAAAAGAACTAGATACAATAAAAGAAAAGTTGTTCCAAAAAATCAACGACATAAGTAATATTAGAAACCAAAACGCAAGTCAAGAATTTAATAGTAATAATTAGTATTATGAATGAATTTTACATAGTAGACGGGAAACTATTTGAAGTTTCACCAGACAGAAAACAAGATTTTCTGCTAAAATATCCAGGAGCTAAATTAAAAAATGAACAAACAGATTTAGCAAAGACAAAAGGAACAGAAAAGGGTGTGCCTGTTCCGGAAAATGTAACACCCAATACGGAATCAAACTTGGCAGCTGGTTTTTTGGAATTCAAACTTCCAACTCCAGAAGAAATAAAAGTAAAAAATAAAACAGAAGAAGATTCTGAAGAATTAACTTTAGGTCAAGGTCTTTTAAATGAGTTTAAAAATGCTGGGGATAGATTAGGTTTAATAGATAATTTTTGGAAAGGTGATGATCCTTCCGTACAATTAGCTTTGACAACTATGAATGAAGAGTTGTATGGAAGAAAAGGTATGAAAACACTATTAAATGCTGGAAGAGATTCTTTCAATGCTAAGGAAAGATATTTACAGTTTGAAACTGTTGAAGATTTAATAAAAGATGTCAAAGAAAAACAAGCAAGCAATAGACCTGTTTTTGCTTTAGCAGATGCTATTACAGAAAAAGATCCAGCTAAGTTTGCTGTTGGTGTTCTTGGAACGGTAGCAAACGCTATAGCATCAGTTGCTTATGGTGTAGGTACAGGATTTACGGGTTATGGATACGAATATGCTGCTGAAAATTACATAGAATATAACGAAAGATTAGCAAAAAGAAAAAATAAAAGTTTAAAACAGTTAATATCTGATAATGAAGAGGAAACAATAATTCCTTTTTCAATAGCCGCAGGACAAGCCGGTGTGGAAAATTTAGGTTTAGGTAAAATATTAGGAAAAGTATTAAAGAAAGGTAGAAACAAAATAACTAAATATGCTTTAGATATTGCGTTTGCCGGAGGTGTTGAAGCAGGTACAGAGTGGACACAGTATGGTTTAGGAGAGTTTAATAAGCTTTTAGGTGATGGTAAAAGTAAAACAGAAGCGCTGCAGGGATCTTTATATAGAATGTTAACAGAAAAGGATGCATATGAGTCAATGTTGCGTGGTGGATTTGGTGGGGCTGGAATTAGAGGTGGTAGATATGCATTAAAAGCTTCTTATTCTGTTAGATCTACAAAAGATTCAAATGAAATACAAAAGAATATAAATGCTATTGTATACAATAAAAAAGTTAGTGCAGAAACAAAAGATGATGATGTCAAGGCAAGTGCTGAAGCTAATATAGAAATAGCTAAATCAAATGTTAAAAGGTTAATAGACATATCTAATGACAAAATAAAAGATTTAGATGAAGAATCTCAGAAAAAAATATATGATATTAATGTTGAAACAGAAAAACAAGTATCTAAACTTAAAGATTTAAAAGAAAAATTAGATAATAATAAAATAAATAAAAAAGAATATTTAACTTATTTAGATAAGGTAAAAAAAGATTATAATATAAGTGTATTAAGAATAAATGGAGTTTTAGCTAAAAATAGAGGTATAAACTCTTTAGTAAACAAAAGCACTAGTTTTGGATTGAAAATGGCAGAAGCTTTAAATATAAAAGCTAAAAGCTATGAAACAAACAAAGAATTTGCTAATGCTATAGGAAAAACAGAATCAGAAGCAAGTAATATAGGAGGCGCATATATAAACGGTAAAATATACTTTAATAAAGATGCGGCTAGTAAAACATTTCAAATAAATATTGGAGCTCACGAAATACTCCACCCTATTTTAAACTCTCAAATAGGTGATAGAAAACAACAAGCAAAAATAGTACAAGGTGTTAAAGAAAGATTAACATCTAGACAAGTAAGTGAACTTGACGCCATAATGGAAAGCAGAGGGTACGGTCCTGATACAGGTAAATATGATACAGAATACTTAAATGTAATGTCAGATGCACTTGCTAAAAATGAACTTTCTTTAGACAAAACAATATTAGAAAGAATAGCTCAGTTTTTTAAAAATTTATTTAAAAAATATGATATGGAAGTTGGTTTTGAAAATGCTGACCAGGTATATAATTTCTTAAGTGAGTTTAATAAATCTGCTAAAGAAAACAAAGTTTCAAAAAAAGTCTTAGAAGTTATAGACAAAGTTAAATTGAATAAAGAATTAGAAAGTAAATCTAGACAATTTTCTCAAGCAGAAAAAAATTCTATAATTGACGATTTAGCTGGGCCAAACACAAGAGAAGAAGGTTATGGTATTTCTAAAAAACAATATGAAGAAGATGGTTATATGGCTGATGCATATAACAAAATTATAGAGGGTAACTTGATGGATCCACTTATTCTTCGTGGTATACAAGGTAATACTGTTTCTGGTAAATCTAAAGATAATTTTGTTGAAGACGTTAAAAAGGAATTAACAGATTTAATAATAAAATTTGATCCTGAACAAAACGATTCATTTTCAGGTTATTTAAATGGACAATTACAAACATGGGTAAAAAGTAAAGTTCTTAAACAATATGCACAATCTAAATCTAAAAGTTTAGACGTTGTAGCTGGAGAAGTTGGATCTGTTGCTGAACCTGGTGTAAATGAAGACTTTTCAGAGTTTGACACAAAAGAAAGTTTTGATGAAAATACTGAAAATAAAATAATACCTTCTAAAGTTTTTGGTATAGAATCTGATGTTAAAAATTCTGTTAAAAATCTATTTCCAATGTTAACACTAGATCAAATGACTTTTGGTAGTGTTCCATTGATTGCATCTCCACATATTGCTGAAAAAGCAGGTGTACCAGTTAGTAAAATAACAGATCCTAAAAAAAATCTAGGATCAGGAGAATTTAAAAAAGCACAAAAGTTTTTATATAAACATATAGATGATTTTATAAAACTTTTACCACCACTTACTTCAAATAAAGAAGTAACTGATCAAAATGCAGAAGGTAAATCAGTTCAAATAGCAACTAAATTAATTAATGATGAAAAGTTTAATTTAGATCTTTATGAACCAGCCGACAAAAGAGTTAAGGGTGCACAGGGTAACCCACAGTTTAAACTTCCTAATAATTTTTTATCTAACGAGTATAAAGAAAGAGTTTTAAAAGCTTTTGGTATGGACTCAGAAGGTGGAGCTTTAATAACAGATGTTAGAGGAGAGATTTTAGACGGTAGAAGTCCTGAATCACAAAGAGTAAAAGGTGCCCTAGCTTTATTGTCTAAACTTACAACAAATACTGAGTTAAGAATACAAATGTTAAAAGCTGGCATAAATCCTAATGTTATAAATAATGTTGCTGCTGGTAAATCTGAATTTCAATTTAGTCAACAACCTGATAATGATATTGTTATTCCAGAGTTAACTAACATGATATTTAATAAGCATGAATATGTTAAATACACTAGAAGTTTATATGAAAACCCTGAGTTTTTAGAAGAAACAAGCAAGATATATGATATTGATTTAAATAAGGAAGATGTAAAAAATATATCCTTATATAAATATGAAAACAATGTACAAAAATGGGATTATGAAAGACTTTTAAAATTAAAAAAATATCAATTTGAGTTTTTAAACTCAATGCCTGATTTGTTTAAAAGAGAAAGTTCTTTAGCAAGATCAGTTGCTGGATTCAATGGTTTCAATTCTTTATTTAATAACACGCTAGATCTTTACACATCAGAAAGTAAAGTTCTTGTAGACAAAAACAATAATATAATAAGAGATGATAGAATAGAAAAAATAACCGTTTTTGATCAAGAAATAAATAAAAACATATCTACTAAAAATTTAAAATCAAATAAAAATTTATCCAAAAATGATGTTAGTTTTATAAATGATTTAAACGATCATATAAAAAATAACAACAAAAAAATAAATACATTATATACTTTAAAAAAATTACTAAACGATCCAACACTATTACAAGATACAAAGAAAACAGCTATACTTGATTTCAAGTCATCAAAAGCAAATGAAACAAGAAATGGTGTATATAATTTAATGAATCAATATAGGCTTGCTTTTGTTAAATCTGGAAAAAACAAAAATGAAATAAAAGAAAGGCTAATGTTTATTACTCAAAGCTTGGCTTTTGAAAATTCTTCTATTGATGGTTTAAATAATTTATCTTCTTTAGATTTGTCTGTACTTAAAAAAGGTACTGAAAGATATTCTATACAAAACTACGACTCAAGTAGTAAAATAACTAAACAAATTTTATTTGATATAATGTCAGGTAAAGAACCTGTTGTTAGCACTAATAATTTTAAGTCAGGTATAGTACCTACAAGTATATTAGAACAAACTCCAAAACTTAGTCAAGAACAATCAATAAAGATTATTAAAAATAAAACCGATAAAAACGAACAATTAAGTCAAGTTAATTTTAATGATGAAGTAAAAACATTACAATTAGAATCACAAATGGGTTTAATGTTATCGGCAAAAGATAAAAGATATTCTTTAGATGATGTAATTGATGTTGCAACTTCAAAAAATCTAGCTGTTAATAGAAAAAAAATGTGGAGAATAATGGATCACTCTGCAAATGATTTAGCTGGTCTTCTTTATGGTTTTCTTGGTAAAGGAAAAAAAGGAGAAAAACAATTAGAATTTTTTACTGATAACTTAATAAAACCTTTTAGTAAAGCAGTAATGTCATTAGATATAGCAAGACAATTATCTAGCAAAAAATATAAACAGTTTTTAAAAGATAATCCTAATTTTAACAAAGACATGGAACAAGAAACTGGAATTTCTGGTTTTAACTATGATCAAGCATTAAGGATATACCTCTATACTAAAAATGGTTCTAAAGTTCCTGGTGTTAATGATGCAACACTACAAAAAGTAAAAGGAAAAATAATAACATATCCTGGTAATAAAATGTTAAAATATGCTAGTAGTTTATCTAGTATAATGAGACAAGATTCATATTGGATAGATCCAGATATAAATTCGTGGCAAACTGATACTATTAGACAAGATATACTTAGATCAATAGATCAACTTTCAAGAAAAAAATTCTTAGGACCTTTTATTGAGAATAAAAATGCTATTTTTAGTGAAAACAATATAAATAAAATTAGAGCAACTTATGGTCAAAAGTTTTTAGATCCATTACAGAATATTTTAAGTAGAATGGAAACTGGAAAACTCTCAAACACAAGTGATCGTTACATGAATGGAGCATTGAATTGGGTAAGAGGTTCTGTTGCATCTACAATGTTTTTAAACACAAGAACAGCGGTACTACAAACATTATCTACTTTTAATTATATTAATTGGTCAGATAACAATGTATATAATTTTGGTAAGGCTTTAGTAGGAAATCCTACACAATGGGCAAAAGATTTTAAATACATAATGAATTCTGATTTGTTAAAAGAAAGAAGAGGAGGTTTAAGAACTGATGTTAACGAAGCTGAAATTGCGGACGCAATTAAGAGAAATAAAGGATTTAAAGGTGTTTTAGGTTTAGTTTTACAAAAAGGTTTTGTTTTCACTAAAGCTGGTGATGCTTTTGCTATTGCTGCAGGCGGAGCTAGTTTTTACAGAAATAGAATAAACACATACACAACAAAAGGTTTTTCAAAGGTAGAAGCAGAAAGAAAAGCTTTTATAGACTTTCAAGAGGTTACTGAAGAAACACAACAGTCTGCTAGAGCTGATAGATTATCAATGGAACAGACTAGCACCGCTGGTAAATGGTTATTAGCATTTCAAAACACACCAATGCAGTATACTAGATTAATAGAAAAAGCTGGTTTAGATTTAATAAATGGTAGAGGTAATCCAAAAGAAAAAATAAGTAAAATATTATATTATTCGTTTTTACAAAACATGATGTTTTCTGTATTACAACAAGGTTTATTTAGTATGTTATTTCCAGGAGAAAATGAAGATGAAGAAACAAAAAGAAATGAAAGAAAAATAGGTTATATAGCAAACAACATGGTAGATACATTAGTTAGAGGCACAGGTATTACAGGTGCTGTTTTTTCTACGGTAAAAAATGTTAGTAAAAAAATATATGAAGAAAACAAAAAAGTTGAGGAAGGAAAAGGACAATTTGATATAGCTGCTATATTAGCAGAATTCTTTACGGTTGGCCCTGCAATAAGTATTAAAACTAGAGATATATTTGATGCTTTAAAAGATTTTAAGTATAAAAGAAAATCTTTTGAAAAAATGGGTATATCTATAGAAAATCCTGTATTAGATATGGTAGGTAGCTCTGCTTCATTTTTTAATGTGCCTTTAGACAGGGTTGTTTCAAAAGCTAGAAACGTTAAAGATGCTTTAGATGTTAAAACAGAAACATGGCAAAAAATAGCATTATTATCTGGTTGGAACAGGTGGACTATAAACTTTGAACCAGATGATAGTTATTACTCTGTAAAAACAAAAGGTAAAAGAAAATCAAAAAAAATTAGACAAAATAATTCTGCATCAAGCAGATATTCAAAAAGAAAAAAATATAATTAACTATGGAATGGCAAGATATTAAACTAATGGCCTTTAATGGCACAACACTAACACTTTCCATGACAGAGATGGAAACAATATTAAAAATAGTACTGTTGTTAGTTTCTATAGGTTTTACAATAGCACGATGGTATGACATACATAAAAAAAATAAAGCTAATAAGTAGCTTATTGTTTTGTGTTATATCCACAGCTCAAGAAATAAAAATACAAGATATAAAAAACTCTATACAAACCGGACCTTTAGTAGGAAACCGCAATGTAGGGTTTGGTATGAAGAACATATTAGAAGAATTGGTTCAAGACTACGATTATAACTTAAATGACAAAAGTAATAATGTGTTGGTTGTTGAGCTAATTTATTTTGATGTAAAAAGAACTCAATCAAGTATTGCGTTGTATAGCAAATCATCAAGTCAAACTGAAATAATTGCCGTAGCTAAATACAAAAAGAAAAAAGTAAAAGTAAAGGGTACGTCAAAAGATATAACTACATCTTTAATTTTATTAAATGAACAAGGAAAGTTTACACAAAACAGTGTTAGCGTTGCATTAAAAAAATTATCTGAAAACATTATTAAGAAATTAAAATTATGAGAAAACTGTTGTTTTTGTTACTACCATTATTCTGCTTAGCGCAAGATTTAAAACTTGATCACAGTTATATTAATGAAGCTGATTTTCAGGTGGGTGATACTATAACTATAAAGTTTAATACAATACAGGTTACAGAGGGTGCTGATCCAAACCTGTACATGTTTGACTACGAATATAACAACAAGCTTTTGCAAAAAATAACCCACAGGTTTAAAGTTACTGATAATGAAGAAAATACAAATGCACAAGTGTCGTTAACACATTGGGACGGATTTAAATTTAGCATATTAGATACTTACGATGAAGATGATTTATCCGCACAGTATTTAAACGGTTGGCAGAATAGAACGCAAGTAACAGGTAATACTAATTCTTACCCTTCAAGTGATGATTGGTCTGTAGAAAGAATAACAATACAGGATGGTGTTGGGATCACATATAACAATACTTTGATTGAAGTTGATTTTAAAATTAAAGATAAAATTAATACTAATTATTCAAATTATAGTAATGTCACTCATCTTAACTGGATGAAAGCTCATGATAATTCAACAGACACCGCTTATGATGTTGATGCAATGCAGCAAGCTATAACGTTAGCTGATGTGGAAGGCGGAAATGCTGGTAGCGTTACTTTAAATCTTTTAACTGAAAACGACAAACCAACGCATTATAAGTATGACATATTAAGTAATAATAATAGCGTAACAAATGGTTATTTTGATGCTAACTCACAAGCTATTGTAACTGGACTAGAAAATAATATTGAATATACTGTTAACATATCTGTTGATAATGAATTAGCTTCCGATTGGTTAGATGATGTAGCAACTGTTACAGATGTTTTTCTTGTATTTAAAGAAGCTATAAAAGCCGGTAGTAATCCAGGTGGGTCTACAAATACGTTTACACATAGTATACAATTTTTATTAGGAGAAGTAAACAATAGCGGTAATGTTGATTTTGATGATTCGTATGTTTTACTTAGTCATATAATGGATGAGAATGTAAGTGAATGGTTTACAAGCTCTACAAACGGTGCTAAAAATGTTTGGGGAGAAAAAAACCAATATGGTTATTCAACTAATGATTATTACTTTGGACAGAAAAAAGTGTTTACACCTACTGACGCGAACAAGGTGTTTGATTTTGGGCATGGCCTTATTGGTGATGTTGATTTTTCACATTCATTTGAACCTATAGTGCAAGATGATGGCGGTGTTGTTAAGCAACCCTTAGTTCAAGGTGCTGTTGAAAATTTAGATTTAGATATTTCCACAAGTTTAGTTAACGATAAAGTTGAATTAATTGTTGAACTCGAAAAAGAAGATTTAGCGGGTATGCAGTTTGTTATTCAATTTGACGATGCTTTATTAGAATTTGAAGAGGTTCAATTCAATACAGGTAACTTATTAACTAACTTCGCAACAGAGCGTGGTAATAAATTATATTTTGGTAGCATAAGTGTAGAGAATCAAGAAAGTATAAGACCAGGCAAACCATACAAAATTATATTTAATCCTAAACAAACAATAACAAATACATCTGGTTTAATTTATTTTCAAACAACAGATGCTGTAACAGCGGAAGGAACTAAAGTAATTTTAAAAATACAATAATGAAAAAACTAATTCTACTATTTTTATTTATAAGTTGTTCAGATACAATTTATATAGAAAGACCTATACAGGAAGTTCCTGAGACTTTATTTATGTCGCAGGCTATAGGTTTAAAACTTGAAAGTTATATTGTTAAAGATAAAGTTAGAATTAATACTAAGCTACCAAAAGATGGTAAATATAGAATTAAAATATTAGATTTTTCTAATACAATAATAAATCAAGAAATAATAACTGGAAAAGAAGGAGACAATATATTAAATATATATGTAAATTCAATGCCAGTAAGTTCTTATACCGTGGAATTGTATACTAATACTAATGATTTTATAGGTAGACAAACGTTCTCAATGAAATAATATGAAGGAAATAAAAACTCAAATAATTACTGCAATAGGATTAATAATAACTGCAGGCGCTGCTTTAGTAGTTTCAAACATGGAAGCTTGGTTTAGCCCTGAGATCGATTCTCCTCCACCTTCAATGGAACAAACTATATCAATACCTCCGGGCGTTGTTAAAGATACTTTGGTTATAACTAAAACAGTTATTCAAAAACCTAAAGAAGAAAAAAGAGAAATAGATTGGTAACATGAAAAAATTTATACTATGTGCGATATTTGTATCGGCTGTGGCTTCTGCTCATAGCCAAGTAATTGGAAAAACAACCACCGAAGATTATGTCGGTAGCTTTGAATCAAGAGAATCTATATGGAGTGTACCAGAATATAATGGTGATCCTGTATCTGTAGCTCTGCTTAACATTGGCGTTACTGAAGAAATATTAAACCAGTATCCTGAATTAGGTGACTATAGAGTAGGATTAGGTTTAACTAATATAACTGTGGCATTCTTAGATGAAACATTTCGCTTTGAGTTTGTAGAAACAAAAGATGAAATAAAAGATAGAATGATTAAACAATTTAAAGCAAGCGAAAAAGGTTTCACAGCTAATGTTATAAATCCTATTGGTAAAATAGTTTTAGCTAAATACTTTTGTTATATAGAAGTCTATGACTTTAGTATATCAGAAGATGAAACTATTAACCTTAAAGATGGTATTAAAAACAAACTTGTAACTAGATTAGGATTACAGGTTAAACTCGTTGACTCAGAATCTGGATTATATATGACAGGATCTGGCTTAGGCAAAGCAACAACAACAAGAGAATTGACTTTATTAAATAACGATAATTTAGAAGATGTTAAGTTTAATCAATCATCGATTGGCACATCAACTAAGAAAGCTTTAGAGACTGCGGTTGCTAAAGTTGTTAAACGAATGATAAGAAAAAAGATATTTGATCATTAATGAAAAAAATAATAATTCTGTTATTATTTTCCTCAAGTATATATTCTCAAACATTAGTACAAATATTTTCGGATAGATGCACGGGAGAGCTAAAAAGCGTAGCTGTTAATACAGAAGGTTATACTGTAGTTTCTTTTTATAATAGAACAAAAACATTTACTGCAAATGATTTCTATAGTGGTGCATTAAGAACTTGGATGGAGCAGACATATGCTTGGTGGTATGCATTATCAGCTTGCTCTACGGCACAAACAACACAAACAACAACACAAACTTCCACCTCAAATAGTAATAGCGGATCTGATTCTGGAGGAGGAGATTCAGGCGGTGATACTGGTGGTGATACTGGCGGAGATAATGGTGGAGACTCTGGTGGAGATTCAGATGGTGGTGGTGGTGACGACGGAGGAGGTGATTCAGATGACGGCGGTGGCGATAGTGATGATGGAGGCGGTGACAGTGATGATGATGGCGGAGGTGATGGTGACGACGACGGCGGTGGAGATGATGATGATGGTGGTGATGACTCTGATGATTCTGATGATAGTGATGATTCTGATGATTCAGAAGAGGAACAAGAAGAAGAGCAAGAGGAAGAAGAAAAAGAAGAGGAGAAAGAAGAGGAAGAGGAAGAAGAAGAGGAATCCGAAGAAGAATCTGAGGAGGAAGAAGAAGAGGAAGAGAAAGAAAAGAAAAAGAAAAACACAAACCCAATAATAATATCAGCTAATTTAATGAGAATGTCTGGGTTGGATGGTGCAGCTAACCAAGTAATAGGCTTGGGATTTGCACAATCATCTATGAATGGTGAATATAATTATTCAGCAAATATGATGGTTTGGGACAATTTAAAACAAATAAGTTTAAGTGGATCCAGAGGTCACACATTTCATAGATACGATAAAAAAGTACCTGTGATAATTAAAGAAGATGGTAAAGAGTATGTGTTTGGTCATTATTATGATAAAGGTAGTATTGCCAACGTACAAACATTATCCGCTGGATTAATGTATATGTATGGTGTTTATAATGCTTCTTTTGGTATTAGTAATGTATATATTGGACAAAAAGAAAACAAATGGAAAGGGTTTGTTGGCGGTATATCTGCCTCTGCAAACGTACTATATAGTCAAAGTGATTGGAATATAATGCCGGCATTTATATTTTTTGGTACTAAACCATTTCCCTTTAAACGTTTTACTGTATCACCTATGTTAGCCACCGCTTTAACACCCGTGAGTTACAGTACATTAGATAATGGTTTTGTTTTTAACGAACATGCATTATTTGTAGGAGGTGCAAACTTTGATTTTGCTATAACTAAAACATTTAGAATGAATTTAGGTTTTAATGTAGCTAAAAGCACAGATGCATTTCCATTAACATATTCAATAACAATTGGCGGTAAATTTAAATTATAAAAATGATTAGTGAACACATTAGTAAAAAAGAAGCAACATTCAGCGCTACAGCATCAAGAAAAGGTATAGATAATATACCAGGCGAGTATGAATTACAAAACATGGAACTTATTGCTGTAAAAGTATTTGAACCATTAAGAAAAGCTGTTAATGGACCAATTAAAATTAACTCATTCTTTCGTTCTGAAAAATTAAATAAAGCAATAGGTGGAAGTAGTAGGTCACAACATTGTCAAGGGCGTGCAATGGATTTAGACGACACATATGGTTATATGTCTAATAAAGACATGTATAATTATATAAAAAACAACCTGGATTTCGATCAGATGATTTGGGAGTTCGGTACAGATCAAAACCCTGATTGGGTTCATGTGAGTTATGTTGACGGTGATTCTAATAGGAGGCGCTGTTTACAAGCTTATAAAGATGACAACAATAAAACTTGTTATAAAGAAATATAAAAAAAGGGGCCTTAAAAAAGCCCCTTAATTATTTGGATCCCACCAACCACTCATTTCCTCACGCGCGCTTTTTCCAAATTTTATCCGTCACAAGCTAAGCAATTTTCATCCATTGCTTGTTCTGCAATATCCCCACGTAAAACTGACTCTGTTCTAGTATAATATAGGGTTTTAATACCTTTTTTCCAAGCTTCAAAATGAACTTTGTTTATCCACTTAGGTGTTGCAACACTAGGAAAAGCTAAGTTTAAACTTACACTTTGATCTATATATTGTTGTCTTATCCCGGCTTGGTTAATTAATTCTAATTGATTAATTTCTTTAAAAGTTTTAAACACATCTTTAGCAGGTATATCATTATAAGGACCTAACATTACCTTGTTGAGTTCTTTTAATCCTTGCACAGATCCTCCATCTTTTAATATTTTCGACCAAATAGTTTCATTGTTTATTTTAAGTTTTCTAAGAAGTTTAACTAATGTAGGGTTTTTACGTATAAACGTACCTTTTGCTGATTGTTCTGTAAACACATTAGCAGCCCAAGGCTCTATTCCTGGTGATACATTGCCGCTAAGTTTGCTGTTAGATACAGTGGGAGCAATAGCACGCAAGTGAGTGTTGCGCATACCAGTACCAACACACCACAGAGGCTCGCCAAAAGTCTCAGCAAGAGCCATGCTAGCTCGTTCAGATTCAATTTTAATTTGTGAAAATATTTTTCTAGTTTCATATTGTGCTAATAAACCTTCAAATGGTAGCCCTTTTTCTTGTAAGTACGTGTGCCAACCTAAAACGCCTAATCCTAAAGCTCTACCTTTTTCAGCAGATCTCACAGAATTATGAAAACCAACTTTACCTTTGGATCTCTGTATAAACTCTTCTAGTACACCATCTAAAAACCAAGTGGCATCGTGTATTAAATTAGTTCCTTTCCATTCATCATATCTAGCTATGTTTAAACTAGATAAACAACAAACGAAACTATGTGATTCATCTGTATGTAGAGTTATTTCACTACATATATTAGTCATATGAACCTTTAACCCGTGTTTTTTATAAGCTGTTGGGTTATTTTTGTTTGTATTTCCCTTAAATAATATATAAGGTTCTCCAGTTGCTTTACGCTTTTGTAAAAGCTTTCCCCATTTTTTTCTAGCTTCAACATCTCCACTTTCAACTCTTCGCATGAACTTGTCGCCGACCACAGCGCACTGGTGGAGGTTGAGGGATTGACGATTAACGTCTCCTTTAGGCTCTCTAATTTCAAGCCATTCTTCAAAGTCGGAATGCTCAATATTGATATTAACTGATGCAGCTCCTCTTCTGACAGATCCTTGATTAGTGGCAAGTATTGTTGAATCATATATCTTACAAAAAGGCACAACTCCGTCACTTGTTCCATTTCCTTTAATTTTTGCACTAGCGGGTCTGATTTGATTTATTCCAATACCTACTCCACCGCCGTGCTTTGTGAGTAACATCATCTCTAGGTTTTTACTACCTATATCGTATATACTGTCAGCGACATCTATACCAA
>VMHT01158966.1_pt1 | contig 17579 bp, 31 predicted proteins | sample 4693611 | NCBI WGS metagenome assembly VMHT01 (sample SAMN12280063, study PRJNA550983) | marine metagenome | isolation source: seawater sampled from same location over 5 years 0.02-0.2 micron viral filtrate | place: USA: collected off the coast of southern California halfway between the port... ...
CTCTACCAACAGAAAATCCAATAATAGAAATTAATAATAGAATTGATAAAAGATAAAGAACCCATGTCTTTATACATACTTTACTATACTTTAATTGATCTTTGTCGTATTTAAATATCATATACTTTTTTTAAGTTAATAAGGCAAATAGCATTAAAGAAAAATATGCCAATGCAAAGCCTAAGAATATATCTATTGATTTTAATTTAGTTAAAAAGTTTTTCATAATTCCTTTGATAAAAAGATCCACAGTATTACGTATATCCAAAATGCCGCAGGTATTAAAAATAGAAATGCAATCCTAAATAAAATTGAAGGTATGCCTAACCAATTACCTAACCCTTCACAAACTCCACCAATATACCCGGAACCTCTGTATAGTTTATTTCCCATAAGTTTATTTTTAAAAATTACCTTCTGCTACCTGAAAACAATCCAAACCGTTTTCTCTCCACATCTTAACAACTTTATCTCTGTCATCAAATACACAAACAATATCGTTTTTCTTATCGCCTGGAAATAAAGTATCTAACCATTGTTGTTTTAATTTATCATCAGGCATCCATTTGAACGGATGACCAGTAGGTCTCATTTTCAATATGTCAAAAGGGACACCGAATTTTTCTAACCATTCTTTGGTCGTTTCCTTAGTTGCCTTACTTCTTCCACTTAAAATTATAATTCTATGACCAGAGTTTTTTAATATTCTAGCCATCTGAATTACTGGCCAGTTAGGTTTGTCTAAATTAATATTAGAAGGATCAAAGAATTTATCCCAATCCATTTTACCATCTTCCTTAGTTGAAATTTTTCGTCTTTCTTCAATATCAGCAAGAGTTCCGTCAAGATCAAAAATTACAGTATTAGATTTACTGTCCATTTCAAATTCATTAATGTCTAATCCTATATCCATATTTTTATTATTTTATTTAAATATAACAAAAGAATATGTAATGTGAAAGTTTTTAGGATTCTTTTTCTTCATTAGATCTTAGACTTTGAATATACATGGCCTTTTGTTTTTGTGCTCTTTTAATCTCAGATGGTTTAGTATAATGCTTTCTATTGGTAAGTTGTGATTTAAGCTTGGTTCTTTTTGCTTTAGCTTTATATCTTTTAAGCATTCTATCAATAGACTCCTTTTCCTTCTTTTTAATTATAATCATATAGTATATATTTTGTTGTGCCTAAAGGGATCGAACCTCTACTCTTCTGGACCAAAACCAGACGTGTTGCCAGTTACACCAAGGCACAAGGTAATTACTTACCTATTGTTTTTTACAATGAGAGATGCAATAGTGCCTTCTAATTGTTCAAATCTTTTATTGATTAGATTGTCATACTTATCAAATCTTGAATCAATCATTTTTCCTAACTCATCAGATTCTTCTCTGAACTCACTATCAAGTCTGCTTATTTCCTTTTCATAATGAGAATGTAATTTTTCTAACTCTTCAGATAAATCATCAGCAGTATCGCCAATGTAATCTTCAATGTCACTTGTGTTAAATTCAATTTTTGAAATTTTTGTCCAAACCTTAACCATACCAAAAATCCCTATGATGATAAGAACCGATAATACGCCTAAAGTAAAATAAAATGTTTCCATGTGTTTTTGTTTTTTTATAAAATAAAGTTCATTCCTTATTTATTATTATATACCTAAATGATCAATTGTTTAAGCACAAAAAACCCAGGGTCCTAGAATCCTGGGTTCAATGATTTATGTAAATTAATTTAGAATCGTAATCCGAATCCTAATGTAAGATTAGTTGTTTTTGTTCCAGTATGGTAAACCAATTTTGGATCAACGAACAATGCATCTTTATGAAAAGTAAACATTTTACCAATACCTAATTCAAGGTTATCAGTTTCAAATTCACTCATTCCTGCATATAGGAAAAAGTCCTGCTCACCAGCAGTAACAAAATATCTTGCATGTATATCAACAGCAAGGTCTTCAGATGAATCAGCTTGTGCTACTCCAAATCCAACCATAAGTTTATCAGTTACACCGTAACCTAATGTTGGGGAAATAGCCCAGTCAGTCCATGCTACATTTGCAACGTCACCAGTACCTACATACCAATCACCTTTTGCATTTTGCGCGTTTGCTCCAAAACCTACTAGGATTGTTAGAGCTAATGTTAAAATAAAATTTTTCATTTTTAAAATTTGTTTTTGTTATTATTAATTAATTGTTGTCACGTTTTAAAACACTTTACTTTTATGAGAATGAATCTAGTACTTAAATTACCATAAATTTTTAAGTGAGTAGCCGTGAACAGAAATGTCCACAGTTTTTTTAATGTTTTTGTTATATTTAATTATATAGCATTTTATATATTTGTTTCACATTTATTTTATAGACTTTTCAATAGCCTTTTTAACTGCTGAAGCAAATGATGTTTTATTAAAAGGTAATTCATCGTTTTGTAAATCTATAAATGTAGCTTCTACTGTAGATTTAGCCTTTCCTTTAACTTCTATTATCTTACCGTCTATATAAACTAGTAAAGTAACTATAGTCTTTTTGCTGACTTTAGTCCATGGTCCTATTTCTATTCCCGTAGTTGGTGCTTCTATTGAAGTTACTTGTACCTCAACAGGTTTTCCGTTTATGCATAGATCATATTTGTCAGAGATAATATCTTCCATCATCTGCTTAATACCAAATGTAATTCTTCTTTGGCTAATCTCTTCCATTTCAACTGTGGTTTTTACAGCTTTAATAGTATAACACTCTTGTGATAGTGCAAATACAGGTAAGCACATTAATGCTATAATTAAATTCTTCATATTAAAATCTTATTTTGCCACCAGTTAGTATTTGGTAGTTTAGGGCATTACCGTTAGAATGCCAAACACCGGTAAAGCTAATATTATATTTAAAGGTTTTTGTTATCTTAATATCCCATGAACTAAATGGAACTATTAAAACCCCAGGATCCCACCACTTACCTTCATAGTATTGAGTGAAAGGTGAATAAACACCTAGTATTAATGTTGAGGTAGTAATCCTTGGACTGATTCTAAAATTTCTATGTGCACCACCAACAGCTGATAAGTTTTGTAAATTTCTTTTTCCTAATTTCCCAAATGTAAAATTAGCACCAGCCATACCTGTAACTTTACCCCACTTCCATGATTCCAACGCAGTTGTAGTATTAAAATGATTTTGGTCAAAATCAGTCATTGTTGTATTGGCTCCTACTAGGTTAAATGTTTTGTTAGGATTAATCCAAGATTTGTAAAAGGTCAAACTAAAATCGTTTGTAACAGATGTGAATGTAAAAAGGGCGCCTTGGATTCTATTCTGTTCTGTGTTGGCTCTTGTAATAGAACCCACCACCTTTAATTGTTGACCATTAGAATTATCTCTATTATCAATAACTATGATGTCACCTGATGCAATTAGTGAACCTCTATTTTTATTATCTGCATCTCCGCCGTCTATTGCATTTGAAATAGAATTAGCTAATGACAAATTTGCACTACCTTCAGTTTCCTCCTCCTCTGTTACTTCTCCACTATTACCTTCACCACCATTACTACCTTCACCACCGCTACTTTGATTTGTATTACTTGATGTATTATTTTGAGATTCAGAACTAGAACTGTTATTATTACTATTTTGATTTTTAGATGAACCTTTCTTGTTTTCTTCTTCTTCACCAGCTGCATTATCTATAGCTTCTGCAACTGGAACCGCTGATGCGGATATTGCTTTAGGTAACATTTCTCCACCTAAGATTGACATAACATTCGTAACAACCAAGATAGTATTTTGAATAGCAATAGTATTTGAAGTATTCATAATTACTTGTGTTACACCTTGACACGGTGATGAACTATTGGCTTGTGTAACTAAATTCATCCATGAGTCAAATGTACCGTTTGTAAAATCATTCTGTGTAAATGTTTGAACATTGCCAAAATAATTTAAAGCAATAGAATTACTAGATCCCATTTGAATTGTTTGCTGATTTAATGTACAAGGATCTGTAAACGTATAAGACCATTGACTATAACTAGCTAACGGTATTAAGAATAGTAAAAATGTAATTATTTTATTCTTCAAATATTCCACGCTTAATCATTCTTTTTATAATACGAGCCGATGCGGTCTCTAAAGCCTTCTTGGTTGAAATACCAATTGTTGATTTATTAAACTTGACTTTATTATCTTCGCCAATTTGAGTTCTTTTAATTGTGACTGCTTCACCACTACCACTTCCTGTAAAAATAGTACCAGTCTCGGCATTAACAAATCTTACTTGCATTCCAATGATGGTCTTAAGAACTGTTTTAGTACCATTGATTGTAACCTCTTCTTCCTCTGATACAGAATAATCATATATTTCTACATATACAAAATATTCTGCCAATACAACATTACCTACCACTTTAATATCATTTGAGGATATACCTTTAGCAGCTGCTTTATGTTGTTTTACCATTCTTTGTTTTATATCTTCCTTATCTTCTGTAAATATAAATCTATCGGTCCATTCCAAATATGATAAGGTAATATTACTTACACCAAGACCTACTCGGTTCTCTCTTAACTCTGGATAAAATTCATATAGTTCTGGAGTAAAGCCAATATTTAAAACTTGGATAGGCAATTGGTAATCCAACATATAATCTGATACCTCATCTATATCTGATTTTTGTTCAAAGCCAGCTTTATAGTCTTCGGTTTCAGTTTTTCCTATTTGAGCATTAGCTGTAAGATTAAATAAAAGTAATGCAATTAAAAATATTCTTACCATGATATTTCTTCTTCTTTTTTCTTTTCCTTTGGAGGTATGACTATTGTTTTAGTTACTACTACTGTATCTTTTGTATTACTTGGTACATTGATTCTTTGCTCCATGACAGGTAAATCTACCTTGTCTTCTTTAGGCTCAAACACAGATTGCATATTGGCTATTAATAAACCGAAGGCTGCTGTTATAACTAAACCTATCCCGGTTACTATTTGATTTTTAATTTCTGAAAAGAACCCTCCTTTTTTGTCTTCCATCTTATTTCTTTATTATTTTAAAAGTTTTTACAAATACTCCATTTGTTATTTGCAACAAATAAACACCTTGGCTTAAATCAGATAAATCTGTTTGGAATGAAACATACCCACTAAAGAATTTTTTCCTAAAGGTTTTGTATACCACTCCGCTATAACTAATTATTCTTATTTCATAATCACCATTATCAGGCACGGTTAAATCAAAAGTTAATAATCCTTGTGTTGGGACTGGATATACTACACCATAAATGCCATCTATTGGATTAGTGTCAAATGGTGCCATTCTTTTATTAACATACCCATCAGTATTTAAAACTTCAATATCCCAGCCTAATTCTGTACCTGCTGTTTTTCTACCAATCGTAATAGGAATAGTATCCCAGTCTTGGTTAGTGACTCTAAATCTTATTGTAAATAATTCAGTAGTGTTACTTATTGTATAGGTACCAAATGAAGCATCATAACCACCCCACCTAACAGTTTCCCCTTCCCAATCCATTGTATAGGTTAACCATTCTTGTGCTTTAACAGTAACACTAATTGATACAAATTCTAAATAATCAGAATCATAATTTAGTGCAAATTCCAAACTACCAACATCTTCACCTGTAGTTTCAATTTCAATAGGTAAGTTAATGTACTCACTAACAGGCACATCAATCTCAGGTACGTTAAATACGACCTGAGACTGAGCGCTTGTAGCTAGTAAAAATAATAATGTTAGTAATATACACCTCATATTAATTTAAACCTGTACCATTGGCATCACCTAAGATTAATAGGTAAAAGTTACCAGTAGTAGTTCCATTAATCTGTGGAGATAAAAACTCTGTTAGACCTGGAATAGAACCTGACTGATCTGAACTTGACGCATTAATAGTATTGTATTGTGCTTCAGTAAAAAACAATACATCTGGATTAGAAGCGTAACTTGAGTTACCTTGTGCTAATCTAGAAAATACTAAATATGAATCTGATGCTGTAATTCCAGAAGCTTGATTTGTATTTGCAGTATAGAATTGAATACCAGAAGCTGATTGTACACCTGCAGCAATTTGTGCTATCATATTTGCATCAGCTGTTGATAGTGCTGTACTTGCATCTAATCCACTTGCAATCTTAAGTCTGATTTGCCAATAAGCTTCATCAATGTTCTCTGAAAATACCGCCGTTCCATTTGCAGCAGTTGTTACAGTGGTAACATCTGTCCAAGAAGAACCATCCGATGATTTTTGTAAAATTACAGGGATTGATTCAGCTGGGTTAGTTGCGTTGTTTAAAATAGTAGCAGTATAATCAAATGCTGGTTCTATAAAGTCACCACCATTATCTGATGTACCTAAGACCCCATCCGTACCATCAGCTTTTACATAATAAGCAGTAAGATCAGTAGTAAAATCTACATCAGCAATTGATCCATTTGTATAGCTTGATTTAAAAGGTACTTCTATTGTAAACATGTTACCCGTGATCATATTGAAAGTAGTGGATGATCCAGTGTAAACCCACACTACTTTTATAACACCATTTGTTGTATCAGCATCATAAGACAAATAACCGGCAGGACCAGATGTATTGTTATATGCTACTGTTGGTTCATCAAATACTGTGTTATCATAACTGAACGAAAACTGAATACCTTTAACTGCATTACCAGATGTGTTATCATAGTAAATATCAAACTCGGTGTTTGAACTAGACGCAGTGGATTCTAAAGAATACGTTGAATCAAGAATAACATAAGGCTTGGTAGCATCAGGTGCAGTCGTCTGCGCAGAGACAGTCATTGTACTGATTGCTAAAGCCAGTGTTAAAAGAATGTTTTTTAGTTTCATTTGTTTTTAATTATTTTTAGTTTTTATGACCCGCTCTTATTACATAGAAAGTAGTTTGATTTCCATTGCTCAAATCAAAGAGGGACCATGCTCCATATCCGGAGAGTTGTGATTTGTCATCTATGTCTACTGAAACCGCATCCCAGACATAAGGTTGCTGCCAGTAATTTGTAGTCCATATTTCCTGTCCTCCACCAGGGTAACTGGAAATGTTGCCTTGTCTCTTCTGGTGCATTAGATAAATGTCAGATGCTGAAAATGAACCTGTATTATTTATATCAAGCCTCCAATAATCTTTTGAACTAAATGTATCTGATAATAACCTATCTTGAAACCAGTTAATATCTGAAGTTGTAAGTGTTGCTATTGTTGGAGAGATATCTATTGTAAAATCGTAATCATTGTAATTTAATGTAGTATTAAATGAATAATACCCATTTGAATCTGTTGTTGTAGTGGCTTGAGTTGTATATGAGAATCCAACTTGGTTTTTATTCTGTGTCTTTAGATAAACAGTTTGTCCTGCAATACCTTGTTCTTCTGCACCTTTAATATAACCACTCGCTGTGATAGGTACTGCGTTAGGATCTGTAGCAGACCATTCTGCAAATGGATGGCCGGGACTGAGTTGATTAAATTGACCTGTATTGTAGTTAGCAGGTATTTCATATTGAAAATTAGCAGCACCTATACCACCAAAATTCTGTATTCTATATTCAAACTCATACCATGTATCTTTATCTAAGGTTGCCGTACCATAAGCCCATACATTCCAACCATAATGTTTAGTAACTATATCATTAGTCTTACCAATACCTTTAATCATAAACTCATGTGAGTCATCTGTGAAAGTTCTAAATCTATATGTACCTGTTTTATTAGGCTTAAACCAACCGGAATAGATAATTGCATATCTTTGGCTACTCCATCTTGGTGGATTCCATAGTTGATAAGGAGTATGATTACCACCTCTTGGACCTTGGTAACTTGTTATATCTATAGGTCCTTCCGTATAGAGTGTAGTACCGCCATCGGCAAGATTAACCATAGCGTCAAATTCTGAGTGAGAATTAGCATTACCTGTATAATATTGACCTGATTGATTCCCACCGTAATGAGTCTTAAGTGACTTTATGTTTACGGTAGTCTGTGCATTAAGAATAGGCATTCCTAGAATAAAACATAAAAGGAATAACTTAAAGAATCTCATATTAGTCTAAACTATTTTTAGTATTTATTTTTAATGACCAATATTTTTAATAGAAATTTCTTATTTCCTTATAAAACTAAAAAAGACCGGATAAACCGGCCTTTATAAAAATACTATTTTTTATTCTTCAATATGAACTACTGATCCTGATGGGATAACAGTATTTGCAGGAATATTTACACCTTCATTAATAGTTACATTATCTCCAATTGTTACACCGTCCCCAATAATACAATTATTGTCAATAATAGTGCCGGCTCCAATGTAAACACCATTACCTATACTAGTACCTGGTCTAATTAGTGAACAGCAGCCAACAATTAACCCTTCACCTACTCTTACATCATCTAAGTTATTGCATCCTTTAAAAAATGTATTAATAGTACTTCCTTTTAATTGAATATCCATTGCTGATAATCTATCTTCACCGGATTGTAATGCAACGACCCATTCACCTGGTCCTGCTTGCGGGTAATCATCCTTGTTAAATAATTGATAAGACCCTTGTGTTAAGAGAGAAGAAACTTTAGTATACCAATCGCCTTCTCCACAGTAAATGTTTAACATATTCTTTATTGTTTTTTTATATATTTAGTTAGTGTAAGTTATATCTAAATTACCTGCTGTAGTATCAGTTACCCAATAAGGTGGTGGTGAAGTAACACTTTGTAAGTAAATGCTACTTTCAGGTTTCATCATCTCTTCAATCTCTTCATCAGTAAAATCCTCTAACATATTATTCATTACCATATCCAATGCATGATCCTCATCAAACTCTTCTGGAACTGTATGACCTTTATATCTACCCATACCTGCATTTGGTGGTTCTTGGCGATCTACGTAAGGGTCATGCTTAGGTCTTTTTTGAACATAGAGTAAATTACTTCCTATTAGTTCAGCTTCTAAAATTCCATCCACATAAATTTCTTTTACTGCATTATATGGAAGTACGCTTGGAATTAATTCTTGGTATAAGTCTGATTGAGCTGAGATGATTTTTGCCACATACGCTTTAGTGTATTTAACATCATACTCTGAAACTTTACCGTTTAGTGTAATTGTTTTTACTTTTGACATTAGGTTTAGATTGTAATAAAAAAAGGGAAGACGATGCGGAAGGGCTTGAGAATACCTTCATCATTGCGAGCTGCTTTAAATTAGACTACCACTTTCTGAATTGCCATTCTATTACTTAATTAAACCGGCCGAGGTTTAATCATCGTAATTGGTTATCATAACCTTTAAGTGTACCTTACGCCACATACTCTTTGCGTTGTTCAGTCATTAACTAGGGCTCGGCGGTCTGCCTTCCTAGAAGTCTTTGCAAAATCTCTGTTAGATTTTTATTGCATTGAACCTAAGTTCTGGTAATTACTCCAGTTCTGTTTCCTCATTTGAGTCATCAGCGAACCATCGTTCTAACTTAGTGCCTTATTCCCTTCTGCTCAGGAATTTTTCGGCCACGCATCTACACATAATTGGAATAATCATTTAGGAGCTACCTAAAGTTTTCCGTTCTGTGCCTTCCCATAATTTTAAAGAACTTATTAATTCGTTTGAATTTATTATTATATACTTAATTTAAAAATAGTTTCACCTTGATCCTAAAAACATTAAAGTAAAAAATCCAATCACTGTAAGAATATTAATTATTGTATAAATTCTTTCTTCTTTCATCTCTCTGTATAATTGTTTGTTAATAACGTCAATAGAATACTCACCTCTGTAGGATTAGTAAATCTAATCTTCGGAGATTCAAATACCTCAACAAACCACTCATCATTCTCAACCTCATCACTTGATGGTGAGATTAAGCTGAAGCTACCTACATCGTATGTGTAGTAGTGCCAATCATTTGGTGATCCACTATTCTCAGCTGTCTCGTCATTGCGAGTGAAGTCTAAGTTTATCAAATCAACTTCTTTCATTCTTCAGTTGTATTAATTATCCCTCCTATGATCTTGGTATCTGCTAGGTGATCAAATTTACCGTAAGTATTAATTACATAACCAGTTTCAACAGGTGAAAAGGATTGAATACATAGACCGTCAAACTCATCGCTAAAAAAGTTACCTAAGTCCATGTGTTCATTTAAGCAAGGTCCACCGCTTGGATCTACCATACTAATCCATGGATTTGATTTTACCAGGTTTTGGTATTGTTTTCCAATAACACTAGGTCCTACATATCGATCGTTTTCATCATACACAGATTCATGAATTGCTTCTTTGAAATCTTCAATATGCATTGGTGTAATTCCTATACTTGAACTATCTTTGCAATAATTCTGATATGCTAATTTATAGTCATTAGAACTTCCAATTCTACAGTGTTTGAAATTACCTTCCCATAGAACCGAACCATCTTCTTGTTTTGTGAATGTAAATACATCACCATATCTATTTTTATATTCTATCATATCTTTATTTTTATAAGGGTGAACCAGACAGGATTCGAACCTGTGACCGTCTGCTTAGAAGGCAGATGCTCTATCCAACTGAGCTACTGGTTCGGGTAAGAGAGGTTTCGGGTCTTTCGGGGTTACTACGATATAGAGGTTAACCCTTACCTTTTTCTATATCATTGTAGCTTCACTACCTCTCTTAATCTAATTCTCCGTTACTCCATGCTTCATAAATGGTTGCCATAATACCTTCATCGGTATCAGCTTCTTCCCAACCAGTAGATTCATTCCACATAAAGAATTCTGTGCTCTTTGGTGTTTCGGCAATTCTCACCGATAAGTTTTCACCATTTACATCAAGATCATATTCATTAGTAGTTGCCCACCAAACTTCATCTTTACTTTTTACGTCGATTGTATTTTCCATGATTAAATCTTTTTAAGAGTTTCATTTGTAATACTAACAGTCTTGTCGTAATATCTCTCGCCACAGATTGCATCTTTATATTGCTCGGCCCAGTCCGGTCTAATTGAATAACCATTTGCATTAGTTCCAATAACTCTACCTTTTTCTAATTTGTCCCTAAACACTGGAAGTACTTCTCCGTTTCGGTCAGTCTTTCCTTCAGGATGAGGTACACATGCCATTGGTCTGATCCATGAAACTTTGTCACCTACTTTTAATTCTACTTTTGTCATTTTTAATTATTTAAAGATTAGTACCGCTGGGCGGAGTCGAACCGCCACGGGCTTTCAGCCCAACAGATTTTAAGTCTGTCATGTCTACCAATTCCATCACAACGGCATTCGATTTTTACTTCTTGGATTTATTAGGGTTTACTGTATTCTTATTAAACATAATTGAAAATAGTACATTCAATCCGAAGGCTTGCCAAAATCCAATAGGATTAACAGCATCTATAGCCGGTACGAGGCAAGTGTTCCAAAGCCATTGTGTAGGCCATGCTAACATCAGTGCCAGAATCACAAGTCCTAATATAAGTAAAAAGGCAAATGCGAAGGGTGCGGTAATTTTTTCCATATTTGTTATATTGTTTATAGTATAAATATAATAGGTTGAATGGTATTCTGAAAGTGTTTACTGAAAATATTTTTTATTCATCATCATCTCCATAGAGACCATAGATAAACATAAATAGAAAGAAAGGCCAAGCAATAAACCAAGTAAGCCTTTCTCTATTAGTAGGAGGATCTATATCCAGTTTGTTAAATAAGATATCAAAGCACAACCCACACATTGCACCAATTGCAGTATAGATCATGATCCAATTAATCAGCATTTACTAAATCTTTAATTTGTGATGCAGCAACATTGCCAATTTTCTTTCCTTTAATTTCACCATCTTCAAAATACATAAGAGTTGGGATACTTCTAATACTGTATTCTTTAGCAAGATCTGATTCTTCATCTACATTACAAAAGATAACCTTTATATCTGGATTATCATCTGCAAATTTTTGTACAGTAGGTTTCATTACTTTACACGGTCCACACCATGAGGCCCAAAAGTCTACAAGTACTCTAGGTCCATTAAAATCTTCTTTTGTCATAATAAGTTTTGTTTCTGTATTTATACAGGTGGATCAAGAGGTACGTTTGCGTATCTCTCACTACCTAGTATTAGGTTAGTAGTAGTATCAGGAATTCCTGACCCAACATAAGGCTCAAGTTTTTGCATAGCTTCAGTAATATCTCTGGCTATAATATTAATTTGCTTTTCTACATTATTATCTAAGTACACACATTCATAGATGAGGTGATCTTTAATCTTTGATGTTTCTATTACTTCAATACTTAGTACCACTGATTGTCTTTCAATCTTTTTCAATGATTTAAGTAATTCAGCTTTACTTCTGCTATATTTCTTTTTAAGCTTTGTCATTGCTTTTCAATTCAATTATTTTTTCTTCTATCTTACTTGCCTCAAATGTTAATGTATCACTTAAGGTTCTATTTGATTTAGATGCAATAAATGCCTGGCCTAAAAGATCTTTATGCTGAGCTTCTAATTTCTCTAATTCAGTTTTTCCTCTAAATATGTTTTTAATAAATTTAATCATAGTTTACTTTTTAGATGAATTAGGAAATCTTCCATAGTTACCCATGCCGTCATAATCAGTGACATCATGGTTAGGATAATTTTCTTCCTTGCTTTTTCGTGAACTATAAAATATATTCCATATAGTAAAATACATGTACACGGCGAAAATTAACCCTCCTATAAAAAAGAATCCTAAACTCATTTTGTTCGTCTTTGGCGAATAGCAATCGCGAATAATAAAATTGTTCCTGGCCAATGAGCAGAGTATTGTGCTTCAGCTAAGTTACCAGTCATTCCTAATCCTACAGAATAAATTAAGCAAATAAATGCTAAGATAATAGGATACCATTGTTGAATAAAATCTTTCATAATAATTGTTGTTTATTATTATATGGTAAATATGTATTTAGTTTACGGTCGGCCGAGAGAGACTTGAACTCTCATGTAACCAATTACTCTTTCTACAAGGTATAAGCTTGAGGAGATACCGGCCGATGCTTTAGTTAACCTATAGCGGTTACTATAACAGAAGAGTCCATTGCGGTAAACTCTCCACCGTCAAATATCTGACAGTAAGTTAAACTGCCGCTTTGTTTGTTTACCAAGAAGGTGTTGTATCTGGTGTTAGTAGATATAGTAAACACGGAGCCAGGGAGGAGGCGCCACAATTTGTATTGGTTACCCTTTACGGGTTCTTTGATCGTCCAGTCTTTAATGTTTCTTGACATGGTTTTGTAATTAAAATGTTTATATAAAAAGTAGGGTTGTTTTCTGAGTTCTTAGATGTTCGGCACATTTTCTAATGGCGGTCGCACATTCTGCATCGGTCGCACATAGTTCCCTTAGAGTATATTGTTAGCCCAGGAGGTGTCCAATCCAAATATATGACAGAATGCCACTACAAAAGCAAAGCCAAGTGTAGCTAGCAAAAATCCAATAACACCGTTGCTTAAACACCATAGACAGAGTTCAGCAGTTCGTTTAATTTTTTTAGTCTTCATATTCACCATTCCATTTGTTATTATTATATAGCACCATCCTGAGATTGTTTAAAAGCATTGCCTAATTTTTTTTCTGCCTTAATCTTAGCCACATCTTCCTCTAAATAATCATATCCATCATCATAAGTAGAATCCGTAACTGGAATATACTCTGAATAATCTATATGGACCATAGTAGGACAAACCTTTGGAATAACGAACGCGGTAAACTCAAATCCGTTACCCCATTCTGGTTGTCGGTCCTTCGCGTGGTTAAAGGATCCATTAGTAAATCCGAGTGGCGTGGCGTTACCGTAGTATGTCGCGTTTAGACCATCAGCCTCGTAATGACCACCAGACTCGCCGCAGTGGCAGGTCTTGGTAGTATACGATAGACTGAAAGTATCTTTGCAGGTATTACAGTATAATAGCTTCATGGTTACTTAGTCTTTTGATGAAAACCATTTGATCCATTTGAAGACTAGTAGTCCTGCAAGGATAAGGGTAATATAAAAAGAACAGATACTGATTGCGGATAAGGACTCCGCAATGGATGCTAGCGCATCTGCTTGGTTTGTATGATCTTTTAAAAATTCGTTCATAGGTAAAATTGTTATTGTTATTATAATAAAATTATAACAGGTACTAGAAGTATCTGAAAGTTTTTACTAGCTCTTTTTTTACAGGACAGATTTTTTTCTGGACTAGACTTAGGATTACTAGACATCTTTCTTAGACTCACATTCTAGAAACTAGCAAATTTTCTGGCTAGAATTTTTGCGTGGGCCCAAACTCATGAGCCAGTTTGACCTAAAAAGCATCAAGCGAAAAATACATCTCAAGGGTATTATTCTCTGGACTATACCTTACCCTTGTACTAGCCATACTAGACTAGCAAGGACCACAGAGTACTACTAGAGCAATCAATGACTACCACCACTAGCAATGACCACCATGTACTACTATAGCTACCATGGACCACTATCGCCATATAGGGTATTTACTGTTAGTTGCCTGCTAGGGCTGCTCTAGGGCGGATAATGCCTGTACAGACCCTAATACTGTCTACAGGGATAATACCATAGTATATGCCTATATGGTGGTTGTAGCAGGTTTGGTGGACCGGATTTTGTTTTTGACAATGCCGTGTCTAGCTGCTCTATGGAGGACTATGGCTAATAGGGCCGATATATCACCATATAGGCTATATTGGGCCGTCTAGAGGCAGTCTAGAGTGCTATTTGTGTGATAATATGTGAAATAATGCGGTATATATGGGCTCTAGAGGGCCGTTCTAGAGGCTATGGCTAGCAGGACCGAGATATAATGCCCTAAATGTGGGTAAAAATCATCATAAAATAGGCATATTTACCTAGTCCTGTCTAGAGCCCATTAAAATGTGTGAGTTTTAAGCACAAAAAAGGGCAGCCTTGTCTGTGGTAGATTTGTGGCTGCCCTGAACCAGGGAGAAAAACGGAAATTTAAAACCCGTGGTCTATTTCATAATCAATAGTAATTGCAATACTGCCCGGATGGAACGGGTAAAACCACCTAAGGTAGTATTGCAATTGATATTATGCTTCTCCTCGGACTCTTGCCGATTCAGAAGTTGTTAGTAGATCCCTAGTGGCAAAAGGATTGATATCCAATACACCTTCAGTATCATATTGTTTTTTACAAAGGATATTACCGGCTGTTACCATTAGATTCCCCATTTTACCTTCGTTAATATTAAACTTAGTATCGTTAGAGGCAAAATTGGTCATTCCATTTACTAGATCCCAAACAGACATACCTGATTTAGCATTTTTCATTTGAGCCTTTGTAAAGGTATTTGGATCAGCACCTAATTGGCTATACGCCTTGAATGCTCTTTCTACCGGAATGTATTTCTGTACATAATCGTAATCTACGGCTTTATCCAATGATAGTATACTAGAGGCAGCGCGTTGCATTTCTGCTAGGGATGCGTCTGTATTATTAGCCTTTTTGATATTGTCGGCCAATCCTACTGGTTGGAAATTGGTAGATGCCATACGGATCATATGTTCATTAAACTCATTGATGTTTTTATCGTTGAGGTTATGAAGACCATAGTTTTCAGCAAATGCCGTTGAGGTCATACCGTTTGCACAGATTAGACGTTCCAAATAAGGCGATACTTCTAAACCGCGAGTTGGAGTATTTCTGAATGTTACACCAGTATTAAATACCTCGTTTGTCATTCCTGGTACATTAAACATACCTTGTGGAGCAACACAGTTAATTTGAGTTCCACCATATTGGCTAGATCCCATATGAGTAACACCTAGATTATATTGATCAATATACCTTGAAGCAAAATCAATAAATGATTCTTGGCTAATAGAGGCGTACCCTGCAGGCAGAATATCAGTAATCTTTCTAGAGTTAGGATCCACCAATAGTGTTACCGTTTGTTCGTTCTTTGATGATTTAGCAGATTTCATCATAGTAATTAATTGACGTAGTCCATCATTACCGAATCCTTCTGAAAACCTTTTAGCAAACGCCTTTGGAATTCGTAGCCTTCCAAGTAGTTTACCGAATGCTTTATCTGTTACTTCAATTTTAACGCCATCCACATCAATATGGTTATTGTCAATTACATTAAACTCAGATAGAGTAATTTCTTTTCGCATCAATTGGTTATTGATTGCTTCAGCCTTTTTAACGTCGAAGGCAGATTGTGACAGTGTAGTTAAACTTTGCATAATTTTTACCGTTTTTTAAATTTTTATTATAATATAAATATAATCAAAATAGTTGGGAATTGAAAATATTTCTATGCTTTTTTTCATAAAGTTATTAACAATTCCCTCATATTATTTATTCTCTATAACCTCATCCTTTAATCCGAATAGCTTGTCAAATTCAAGGCCATCCTTTTTGACCATTTCCTTTTCCTTCTTTTTCAATTGTTTCAGAGATTCAGATTTTTTGAACCTTTCAGTATCGTAAGTAACATCTCCGGTTGCCGCAAGATTGAAGAACATTTGTTTTCCAACATGACCTCGACGGTTTTTGCTAAATACAACATACCTTTCATCTTGTGATACAGTATCCACGAATCGGATCTCCATCATACCGGTAGTCATATGCTTCAGTTTATTTGATCCAACGAATGTACCACCTTTATTTACCTGTTGGATATTAAGGAACGAGGTATAGTTCTTACCTTTGTTCTGTCCAAGGTTTTGTTGGTACATTAAATCCAATAACCATTTCTCTGCTCTATTCCTTGTCATTCTATCGCTTTCTTGGATAGTGGCTTGGAGTTCAATAAAGGAGTCAATCAATACAATATCGTAACCTTCATTTAGTACTTCTTCTAATATAGCCTTTGGAGATTCATCGTCATCTATTTCTTGTGGAAAGAATATATCCAGATCTCCAAATTTAGGGTATCGGTCAACATATAGTTTTAGATCCACCGGGCTCATTTCTGCTGATATAAACAGTACCTTAGATCCACTCTTTTTTGCATTGGCAATAATATCTAGAGTAACGGTTGATTTACCAACTCCAGGATCTCCTACTACCATCCAGTTAGTTGCCTTAGGTACACCGCCGTCGATACTAAATAGACCGTCGAGTGGAGTATTTGTTTTGTGTGCGTCAAATAGACCTTTTGCGAATTTGACGTTGCTAATCTTTGTTAGCCTGTTGTTTAATTTAGATACTCCCATATTACTTAGATTGGTTTTTAGATTCAACTTCTTTTAACTTTTTTACCATTGCCTTGAAGCGGTTAACAGCGTCCCATGCAGGTACCGCCATACCTTTTAGTAAATTGTTGTTGAGGTCCTTGACCATTAGTAAATCTCCTTGGAGTTCCACCTTGTACTTTGTTGTAGTTTCTACCATTTTTTTCCGTTTTTTTAATTTTTATTATAATATAAATATAATCAATTTTGTTGGGATTTGAAAACTTTTCCTAGACTTTTTTCAAGAAGTTATTAACAATCCCATGTTAACAACCTAGGCCATCCCGTTAGCCTTGTAGGTTAGCGTGACGATCACAGAAGTAATCTAGTTTA
>VMHT01082424.1_pt1 | contig 17574 bp, 13 predicted proteins | sample 4693611 | NCBI WGS metagenome assembly VMHT01 (sample SAMN12280063, study PRJNA550983) | marine metagenome | isolation source: seawater sampled from same location over 5 years 0.02-0.2 micron viral filtrate | place: USA: collected off the coast of southern California halfway between the port... ...
CATTTGATACCTAACTCATTTTCTGTAAGAACCTTGAACTCATAACCATGGTCTAAACACCATTCTTTGGCGGCATTCCATTTTGCCTGATTTTTAGCATACTCAACGACTTCATAGATATAACCTTTCGTCTTTCTTTGTTTGACTTTAGGTTCGATACACTGCTTAAATGGTTTGATTTCAATAATCATTTTTTTGATCATACCATTTGATTCTTTGACCTTAATATAAAAGTCTGGAAAGTATCTGTGGTATCTGTTATCAATGGGTGAACGATAGGGAACAATAACTTCTTCACTTCCCCATTCTAAAATATTCTGGTTATTATCACAATAAATCATAAATCGACGCTCCCATAAGGAACGATAAACGATGTTATTGGGATCACCCTTATACTTTTTAGGATAAGATGGTTTATATTTTCCCTTATATGACATCTAAATAACTAATAATAAAGTAGTCGTATAGGTATTTAGAGTGGTTAGTCCGAAACCAAAAGCTATTCCTATGAGGAATGCTCAAGAAATATTCGGTAGAATAGCATTATCAAATCAATATGAAGTAAGTTTTTCGACTTTGAATGATTCTGTTTTATCTCATATAAGAACTAAATTTAATGTATCTGATGCAGCAAATTTTATTTGTAGAAAATCAGGTCTTTTATGTTCCGAAGCTTCTTTACCTACAAGTTCCTTTGCAACTGCCGAAGTGAAGGGTGATTTTATGGGTGTGCCCCAAGAATTTGCACATACGAGATTATATACTGATATTGATTTTACTTTTTATGTTGATAATGATTATAATAATTTGAAAGTGTTTGAAGGATGGATGGATTTTATTTCATCTGCCGGTACAAAAAATGAAAATACCCGTAATTATTATAGACGATTTCAATATCCTGATACTTATAAGTGTGATACGATGCACATTACAAAATTTGAAAAAGATATTGAAATAAACCCAAACAGAAAAATATCCTATCAGTTTTATAATACTTTTCCAAAATCGATGACATCAATACCTGTTTCATACGGTGCTGCTGATTTGCTAAAAGTAAATGTATCATTTAACTATGATAGATACGTTGTAAAAGTCTGAATTCCACAATAAATAACTTAAACTGAATTGTATTTTTTAAAATGCCTTTACCAAAAATAAATACTCCAATTTATGAGTTGGAATTACCCTCTACTGGAAAGAAAATTAAATATCGTCCATTCTTGGTGAAAGAAGAAAAAATCTTGTTAATGGCATTAGAATCTGAAGATTCAAAACAAATTTCTAATGGCATCATTCAGATACTTAATGATTGTATTATAACGAGAGGAGTTAAGGTTCAAAACCTTGCAACTTTTGATATTGAATATCTTTTCTTGAATGTTCGTTCAAAATCTGTCGGGGAAACTGTAGAAGTAAATATCACCTGTCCTGATGATAATGAAACAACAGTTGGGGTGGAAATTGAAATTGACTCAATCAAAGTTAAGAAGAATAAAGATCACAAAAATATTATTAAATTAGATGATACATATTCAATGAAATTGAGATATCCTTCGTTTGATCAATTCATTGATAGTAATTTTGAAGTAGGTGAAAAAATCAGTGATGTTAATCAATCACTGAACATGATTACTTCATGTATTGATATGGTTTATGATAAGGAAGAGAGTTGGAATACTTCTGATTGCTCCAAAAAAGAATTGACTGATTTTGTAGATCAACTGAATAGTAAACAATTTAAGCAGATTGAATCTTTCTTTGTTACAATGCCAAAATTGTCTCATACAATTTCTGTAAAGAATCCAGAGACTGGTGTCGAGTCTGAAGTTGTTCTTGAAGGATTAGCAAGTTTTTTCAGTTAGGTATGGCTCATACGAATCTTGAGTCATACTATAAGATTAATTTTGCATTGATTCAGCATCATAAATACTCATTAACAGAGATAGAAAATATGATTCCGTGGGAGAAAGAGATTTATCTTGCTCTTCTTGAACAATACATTGAAGAAGAAAACTTAAAGGCACAACAACAGAATGGCATTTAGTAGTCAAAATTTTACGGCACCAAAGATAGGTAAAGGAAATTTTTCTTCTCCTTTGTCTTCTGGTGCATCAAAAATTTCTAAGGCTACTCCAAAATTAAAAGTAAGTAAAATAAAAATTAGAAGTACAGGATCAGCAAGTTCTCCTGCATTAGAAGCACAATCATCAATAGAAAATACATTATTAGAAACAAATACAATTCTTGTAGAAATTCAAAAGCAACTTGCTCTGGATTTTGCAATGAGAATTGCTGATGAGAATGAAAAAAATAAAGCATTAAAAGGAGAAAAATCTAAGAGAAAATTTGCTCTTAAAGAAGGTTCAATAGAAAGTGTCAGGAAGATAGGTAGTATTGTTAAATCTGGAGCTAATAAAGTCCTTGCTCCTGTAAAAAGTGCATTTGATAAAATTAAAGAATTTATTGCATTAATCGGAGCAGGAATTGCTGCTAATACTGTATTTAATTGGTTATCTGATGATGCGAATAAAAATAAATTAATGGGATGGTTTGATTTTATAAAAGAACATTATAAATGGATTCTTGGTGCTTTGGGTGCCGTTGTTGCTCTCAAATTGATTGGTCCCATTTCCATGATAGTTAAACTTATTGGTGGAGCAGTCGGATTACTTCTGAAAGGATTGCCTCTACTCAAGGGATTATTGTTAAATCCGTTATTTTTAAAGGCTATATTGGCAATTGGTGCGGGAGTATTAATTTATAAGGGTGGAGAATTTTTGATAAAAAAAGCGCGAAATTTAGTGACTGGTGGTGAAGATTATAGTATTGCTCATAGTCAATTAGATAAACAGTTAGCAGATGCTGGTATGGATAAAGAGGGAAAAACTTCTCGGGGAAGAGGTAGAGCAGCAACTAAAAAAGGAATTACGGGTAGAGACGAAGATCAAGAAAAAATATTCCAAGAAGTGAAGAAAAAAAGAGAAGCATTATATGCACTCAAAGATCAAATGAATGAAGAAATAAAAGATAAGCAAAGTAAGTTAGAAATTATACCAACACCATCAGGTAGTTCAAGAAGAAAAATGGGTGCCAACCCTAATGAATTGGCAAGAAAGAAAGTTGATATAGAAGTTAGGGACGATTACAAAGCAAAAATATCAAATATTCTAACTCCAACTACAGTTGAAGCAAGAAAAATGGGTGGTCCTATAAGTGCAGGAACACCTTATCTTGTGGGTGAAGAAGGACCGGAACTCAGGGTATTTGAAAAAGGTGGAAATATTATTAGTAATCCAAAAACAAAAAATTTACTTAGAAATATAACCCCGAATAAGACTAAAAAAACTAATTTTGTAACTATGGATTTGCCACCTCAAATGCTAAATAGTGAAAAATCACCTGCGGCAAGACCTGCAGAACCACCTATTCCAAAAATACCTTCAACAAATATTGCCGATATGTGGAGAAGTAAAACACCGGAAATGTATGGAATATCTGTGTAAAACATGAAAGTAACACAAGTAAAACAACTAAAGATAAATGTAACTAAAATTAGTAGTTTTCTCAAGGACTCTAATAATACTTACATTGGATTGAAGAAAAAAAATTCTGCTCTAATCTCAATACAAGAGAAGAGAAAGCAGCAGGAAATGAAAGAAAAGCAATTAGAAAAAAGAAGAGAACCTAAACAAGATTATGGTTTAGGAGATGTAGGAAATACAATAGCATCGACTGGTGGAAGTATTTTTGATAAAATTCTTGGATTTGGTTCATTCATACTAACCGGAGTATTAGTTAATTCTCTTCCACAAATATTGAAAACGGTAAAAGGTGTTATAGATTCTATTGTTAATTTTGTTACTCCCATTCAAAGTGCCTTTAATCTAATAATAGGATTCATTCAAGGTGACTTTGATAAGAAGAAATATGATGTTGATAAAAAAAGAGTAGATGATAGTTTAAGTCAAATAAGTGGTGATGGTGGGATAATTGATCAATTGGCAGAAAAAACAGGACCATTAAAAAATATAATTAAGTTACTGAAACCTGCTATTGATTTGGTAAGAGCAGCAGCTGGTGGAAAGAAAAAGGTTCTTGCAAAGCAAGGTGGAAAGGAAGGAGTTATAAACACAGAGACTGGTACGTTTACAGAAAAACAATTTACTAATGCAGAAAGAAAAAAATATGAAAGTGGATCCACTGGTTCTGGTGGAGGTGGAGGAGTTACTGACTTATCCGGTATTGGTGATGGCAGAGAAGATATTCCCGTACCTTTATCAGGTGGAATATTAGATGGTGCGAGACAAATAATTGGAATGGGAAAGGGTACTGCAGATCAATGTGCAAATACTACAAGAGCAGCATTGAGAAAAGCAGGTCATCCTATGGCAAATATTAGAACTCAACTAGGTGACTTAGATACACCACAAGGTATTGCATATAATGCACCATCTTTTGCAGCTTCGTTTGGTGGAAGTGATATGGGTCAAGTTATAAAAACTAAATCTAATATCAAAGCAGGGGATGTCATACTCTGGAGAGCAGATAGAGACCTTGGTGGAGTATTAAATAAAGGTGCTATTACTCACGTTGGTATTGCTGCTGATGATGGTTTGAAGCATCAATTTGATCATAACACAACTAATGGTTTTCATTATCGTAGACATTGGCATTCTTCTGGTGGAAACTCATGGTTTGCTGGAATTAGATTGGGTTCTGGAAGAGGTGCAAGTAAAATGACGAAAGCAAATTTATCAACAAATACGCAGGGTTCTGGAGATGTTAGAGCTTCATTATCAAATCCAGAAAATAGATCAAAAGTGAATCAGATATCTACAATAAATCAATCGATGGATGAAGAGGGTGAGCAGACTATCATCTTAGCTAAACAAAAAGTAATTGTAGGATAATGGCAAATACAGCAAGTAGTTCAGGTTACGAAAAATTAACAATTACAAAAAATGGTAGAGAAATTAACATTGCGGGAAAAACTGTTGAATTCAATTACTTTGAGAGTTTATTATCTCCAAATGTAACTGCAACTTTATCCTTTGTTGACAGTGGTTTTTCTCTTATTGATGAGAAATTAAATGCAGAGGGTTCAATTTATAATACCTTACCAATTACAGGTGGAGAGGAAATTAAGTATAAAATAAGAGAACTCGAAGGAACTTTACTGAATAATTCTGCTATAAATTTAAATCAAGAGTCACAGAGAGAATCTATAATGATGAGTTTAATTTCAAAGGAGGGATTGGAAAATTATAATATTGCTAACTCTAAAAAGTATAATGGTAATATTACAGATAGTGTTAAAAAAATTTTACAGCAGTCATTCAATACATCGATAGATGAAACTTTACTGAATTTTGATAAAACCTCTAATTCATATTCTTTTATTGGGGGAAATGATACACCATTTGACTTATTAATTGAACTTGGATCAAAGTCAACTTTTCCTGGAGGAAATCCTGGATTTTTCTTTTATCAAACAAGAGAGGGATTTAAGTATAAGGCAATCGATAGTCTAATCAAACAAGAACCAAAAGCAACATATCATTATTCTGGTGCATTGAAATCGGGTATCGAGGATAATCAAAATAATTTCAAGATTGCTTCGTTTTCAATTAGAAAAAATCAAAACATTGTAAATGCAATGAAATCTGGTGTTTATGAATCTAGAAATATATTTTTTAATCCACGTACTGCAGAATTCTCTGAAATCATTTTCAAAATTGAAAATGAAGAGTTAACAACTAGTCTAGGCAGAGATATTGATTATAAACCAGTAAAATCAAATAATTCTTTTTCTAAGACAAATCAATTCATATTGGATGTTGGTTTATTGTCTCCTGGAATCGATATATCTGTAAATAATGATCCAAGAGAATATATTGCTAAGGCAGCAATGAGATATAATTTATTGATGAGTCAAATTATAGATATAACAGTGCCATGTAACTTAAATCTACTTGCCGGTGATATAATACGATGTGAATTTGAAAAACTCACGGACAAAAAAGAAGCAAATCCTTTTGATATAAATCAAAGTGGAAACTATTTGATTTTGGATTTATGTCATCATTTTGATTCAAAGAGATCTTTTACCTCTTTGACTCTTGTGCGTGATTCATTCGGAGCGTATACTCAAAAAAATAAAGGATAATGAAAAATAACTTAAGTAGCGAACCACCAATTCACTTAATGGGGACAGTGGTGGGTTATGAAAAGCAAAAAGATCAAGTAAAAGGTGGTGGTTGGGGATGGAGATATAAAGTTGCAATTTTTGATACTTACTCTTCAAAAGAATCTGACATTGATGATGCTGATATTGAATATGCAATTGCAATGGCTTCAAATAGTGATGGTTCCGGTGGAGCAAATCGTCGCAGGTCCATGAGAATTTCTCAGGGAGACACTGTATTATTGGAAAAGTATGGAGGAAAAAGAGGGATATCAATTATCATTGGAATACTTCCAAAATCTAAAGATACAGTGCTTGGATCAGGAAGATTTGATGCAAAATCTGGTTACTTTGGAGATCTTCAACCGAAGGGATTATTTGGAAGTAATCAAGAATTTAGTGAAAATGCAGGACATGATAGTCCCGAAACAACACCTAAATGTAGTAACAAAGATAAGACCGTTCCTGCTAAGAAAAAGGAGGATTTGTTTTCTCAGTTCGGTTTAGGTGGATCCGAAAATGTACTGGGGCAGTTTGCAAAACCAGTAAAACCATTCATATCACAAGGAATTGCTGCTGGTGCAAATGCACTTGTTCCCGGATCTGGTGCCGTTGCCAGTGCTGCTTTCAATTTACTAGGATAAATAAAAATTAAGGAGGTAATATAAATGGCTACTTGTGCATCATTAACGACTGGAACAGCAGTCTTCATGGCGGATCCTTGTAAGGACAATACTCTTGCAAAAATAGAAGCATATACAGAAAACTTTTTTGATCGTATTGGAAGAATTGAATCGGCAGCATTAAATCTCCCAGATGAAATAAAAGATATTGTAAACATAGTTGGTGATACTGCCAACGGACTTATTAATACAATGCTTGGTGGTCTTCAAGATAAACTTGCCGAATTAATTCCTATTGGGATAAACGCACTGACGAGTTTTCTAACAGGTATAGGAAGGACAATTCCCGAAATTATTGCAATTGAGACACCACTTATTCCTTTGGTTAAGATCATGTTTGATGGTCTATTTTGTGCCGCAACAAAGGTAATGAAGGGTGCGAAGGATGCCTTTGCAGACATCATCACTGGTGCCGCAAAAAATGTTTTGAGTGGTACGGCATGTGTTGCACAAGAAATTGTTGGTGCCTTTACTAATAATTTGGTCAATATTGTCGATTCAATTGCCGGACCATTAATTGATCCAATTAGTAAAATTTTGAATGCAGTTACTGGTGGAATTTTCAATTTCAATGTAAAAGATTTTCTTCTTACTGGAATTAGTCTGGCAAGAAAAATTCAAAACTTATTCAGTTGTGATGATGAAAAAATTTGTCCTGCTACGAGTAAATTTAAGATTGACCAGGGACCACTTAAAGACTTAAGTGAAGAAGATCAAGACAGTATATGGAATGGTGCTCTTAGTGGTGTGGCACTATCACAAGGTGCTTCAAACTTAGCGACTGATTTTGAAAAAGCATATGGTAAATGGAATATTTTTGGATCACCACTTGGTGAATCATCATCATTAGAACCCTGTAATTTTGGAAACGTCACTAAGTGTGGTCTTCCTACCGTAAGTTTCTTTGGTGGTGATGGTATTGGTGGAGCAGGAAATGCACTGCTTGGAGGTATAATCAATAATGTAGATACAGAAGATGCTGTTGGTGACGTTCTCAAAATTGGAAGTATTGTTGGGGTAAAATTGACTGATCCCGGACTTGGATATACTGAAGCACCTATTGTAACGTTCCAGGATAGTTGTAATAAGGGTTATGGTGCATATGGTCGTGCAATTATTGATCAGATTCCAACATCACCAACTTTCGGACAAATCACCTCTGTTGTTATTATAAGTGAAGGTGTTAATTATCCTGCAGAAATTGATGAATTGCCACTCTTTATTGAAGAAATTATTATTGAAGATCCGGGTAATGATGTTGAAGGAGGAATTGAAGGAGGAATTGAAGGAGTAGATATTGAAATTGAAAATGGAAGAGTTATAAGAGCAACTCCAAAACCATTTGCATACAATGGATTACCCAATCTAAATATTAACGGAGCAATATTGAGACCAATAATGACAACCACTCCTCCACCATCTGAAATCATTAAAGTTATTGATTGTATTAGTAGTTGATTATGGCACAAGAAACTAGAGTTTTTGATGGATATGGACCAAAACTTCAAATAGAAACAGGAAATCCTGTAATGGGAACTCCTGGAAGAGCAGCGTTCTCTTTAATGTCAACGACTGATTCTAATGTAAAATTTATTCAGGCACATACCGAGAGTGGTCTTACAAAATTTTATAGTGAAGGAACCATGCAGTTTGAGGCAGGTTCTCATCCCAAAATGGTTTCAAATAATGCGACTGCTTTTGCTTTTATTGCACATAAAGGTGATTGTACAGTTAATGCAGACAAAGGAGCAGTAAGAATAAGTGGAAAGCAAATAATTCTTGATGCTAGTCGTGAAATTGTAATCCAATCTCCTAAAATTAGAATTGGATATGAAGAAGAAAATAAAACTAAAGATGTAAAAATTATTGGACAAGAGGTTGATATTAAAACAAAAAAAGGATCTCTTGCTGATGCATTATTATCCAGCACAATGATCAAAGCATTCACAGGAACACTTATCTCAGATTTAGCAATATCGGCATCGGCATCACCAATTGCTTCTGCAGTTAGTTCTATTGTTGGTGGTGAGAGTAATACTTTAGGTATATCTTTCGGAGATTAAAAATGGCAAGTATTCCAGTTCCATCTAATATAACATTTACTAGATCTGGTGACTCGGTATTTGAAAATGTCACCATATATGAGGATCTTAATGTTCAACAACTGGATGTTTATGGAAAAGCATCATTTGCCGATGATGTAAAATTTGAAAAAGATGTAACCATAGAAGGTAATTTAGAACTTTCTTCTATAACTGCTAAAATATCGTTAGATGTAGGTGTTGGTGGAACTGTCTTTAGTGCAGATACCAGAACAGATAGAGTTGGTATATTCACGGCAACACCCCAACAAAAATTGCAATTTAATTCTGAAGAAGAGAATACATTTGTAATTACTGGTCTGGGCACCGTTGGCATAGGAACCGTAAATCCAAGTATAGGAATAACTTCCCTTAACGATTCCACTCAAGGAAAATTAAGTCTAGATTTAGAAACCTTATCGATAAGGAGAAACATTTATGATTCTGCCGGTGCTCATGGTGCAAATGGAGCATTTTTAAATCGTGATGAATTTGGTGTGCGTTGGGTAACTTTTGAACCAGCATTTTCTGAGGGTATTTTTGTTCAAGATGAAGGCACTTTTATTCCAACTGTGGGTGCCGCACAATCTTTCACTGTATTAAATTTTGCACAAATAAACAGTTTAGGAGTTGGGACCGATAGTATAATTGCTATACCGGATTCATCCAACCCAACAACAGTTGCCAGAATACAGTCTAAAGATTTTTGGGGAGCAAATGATGATGGAAATATCTATAGATTGACAAACGTTGGAATAGGTAAATCACTTCCCAATACAAAATTGGATGTTGTAGGTAACACTCATTTAGCCGGTATATTAACCGTTACAGGAAATGTATTTTTTGATAGTGCACTAGATGTTGATGGTGCAACTACACTAAATGGTCTATTAGATGTTGATGGTGCAACTACACTAAATGGTCTATTAGATGTTGATGGTGCAACCACACTCAATAATACATTAGATGTTGATGGTACAACCACACTCAATAATACATTAGATGTTAATGATATAGCATCTTTCAACAGTACCCAAGAATCAACAACTACTGCATCAGGTTCAGTTCAAGTTGATGGTGGTGTTGGTATTGTAAAGAGATTAAATGTAGGTGGAGCAGTCGATTTTGACAACAATTTAAACGTAGATGGAACATCAGTTTTTCAAAATACCATAGAACTTAATAATTCTTTAATTGACATAAACAATCAGACAGGAGTTAACGGTAAAGATTACCGTTTGGCATCTGTTGGAACTGGTGTATCATGGAGACCATCAGGTGTCGAAACTCAAAATACGATTTGGGTATCGAAAGATGGTAATGACTCTAATAGTGGATTCTTAGAGGGTGATGCTAAGGCAACTGTTGGAGCTGCAGCAACAGTTGCTCTTCCTGGAGATACAATTAAAATTAGACCAGGCAGATATATTGAAAATAATCCAGTAGGACTTCGAAGAGATGTGTCAATTACTGGAGAAGATTTGAGACTTGTAACTATAGAACCTCAAAATCTAACCTCTGATGTTTTCTGGTTAAGGAGAGGATGTCTGGTTGAGAATTTAAATTTTTCAGGTGCTACCGTTGGTGTTGCTCACACGGGTGCCGGTGCTGTTGCATTTCCTGTCACGGGAGTAAATGCTGCTAGTGGATACACTCAAGTTGGTCCTGCAACAGAAGGTCCTACTTTTAGGTGGAGATCCCCATATGTTCGTAACTGCACCAACTTTATGACAAAGAGTATTGGCATGAGAATCAATGGTGATGATGCAACTGCATCTATTGATGGTGCCAATCTTAAATCCATGGTTTGTGATTCTTTCACACAATATAATGAGGCAGGTGTAGGTGTATCTTTAACAAATAATGCTTATGCTCAGTTGGTTTCTATATTCACAATTAATTGTGACATAGCAATATTTGCTGGTAGTGGTGCTCAATGTGATCTAACTAACTCAAATAGTTCTTTTGGTAATTTTGGATTAGTTGCCGCTGGACTTGGATCAACCCAGTTCACTGGAAAAGTTTTAAATGATGTTATACCAGGCACCAATTCTGATGTAGTAACTGGAATTGGTATATCAGATTCTGAGGGTGATTTTAGAAGACCATTTGATGGACAGGCAGCATATTTTAAAATTGATTTGGACAATTATCCAGATGCCACTGGTAGTGGTAGAATAACTGCACCACTTCAAGACTTAGCTAGTATAAAAATACTAAATGGTGGTACTCTGGGACAATTTACGCCAACTAATCCACCAGATATATTAATACGAGATAATGACGGAACTTTAATTCCTAAAGGACCTCAGGGAATCGTTGCTCAGGCAAGTGCGAACGTAAGTGCTGCAGGAACAATAACTTCAATTGATGTGATTAATTCTGGTAGAAATTATCTATCAACTCAAAATATAATTGTAGATATTGATGGAAATCCTGCCTTATCGGGATTCGCAACTGCCGTAATGGAACCAATTTATTTTACTATTTCGGAGGCAACTGATAATAGACAGGAACCTACTGGAATTTCGACAATAACATTCAATGAATTTGTACCTTATGAATTATTTGCTGATGATCCATTTACACTTCAAAGAGTCAGTCGTATCTTAACCAGTTCTCATTCTTTTGAATATGTTGGTTCTGGCACCAGCATAAATACTTCGTTACCCTTTGAAGGAGCTCCTTCCATAAAGGAAAATGAGATCGTCTTTACAGATGGTGCTCAAATTCCTTTCACATCGACTGATCAAAAAGGTAATTTCGATATTGGGGAGGGAATTCAAATTGATCAGACGACATCAACTATTAGAGGAAGAGACTTTAGTAAAGCAATACAGGCAGAAGTAACCCCACTCATACTTGCGTTGAGATAATATGGCAGTAGCACCACTTAATAAATTTATTACGATAGCTGTTCCAGTTGCACCGGGAGAGCAGACTGTTTATAGAGCACCTAATGGAGTGTCTGCTATTATTCTTTATGCATCTGTTTCAAATGTTGGAATCAATACTTATCCAACATTCACTTTTACGCATAGAAGAACAAGCACTGCATCAAAAACATCGGGAAATACGAGAAATATAAGAGTTATAAAAAATGCAGAGATACCTCCGAGTGATGCATTGGTTGTTGTTGATGGCAGACTAGTTTTAGAAAGATCTGCACTGTTACAAGATTCCGTTGTCATTCAAGGGGTTCAATCAGGTATAACAACAATTACAAATGTAGAATATGCAAATACTACAGGAGTAGCTACTATAACTACATATAATACTCATGGATTTAATGTAAATGATGAAATAACACTAAGCAATATTGTTTTTGATTGTGGGAGTTACAGTGGAAGTATAACTACAAGTATTTTTCCAGAACCACAAAGAAGTTTTACTGTTGACAGTATTGTAGATAATGTAGGAACATCAAAAACCTTCACTATCGATGCAGGAAAAGTAAGTGGTATTCCACATACATATGTACCTGCTCAACATCAATTTATAAGTGCTGTGACCAATTCTGTTACGGTGACATCTGGTAGTGGAGGACCATTTACTCCAACAAACGCAACTTATGATGGTGCTACAGGAGTTTTGGTATTAACAATTGCGGGTCACGGACTATCAAACGGAAATACAATAAGAATAGCAGATTATGGAATAACTTTTAGATGTAGTATGGATAATTATCTAACAGATCATCCATATCCAAGACCAACAGACCCTGCTTCCGGTTCTGATTTGACAGTAGCAAACAAAACCACAGACACTTTTGAGGTTAATGTTGGAGTTTCACCAAGTGGAGGTAACGTAGGTCCATTACAAATGGAATTTATCATGAGTATATTGGAGAATAGCACGACATAATTATGCCAAGATTTCTTTCAGGTCGTTCTAAACTAGCGGCACAAACTGGATTAACTTCTGATAGATATAGGTATCTCTCTGTTTCTGAGGCAGAACCTAATCTTGGGGATCCACTCATTGGACCATCTTCTTATGATCCCAATTTAGTTCCTCCAGGACAACAATATATTGTTGTGAGTGTTGATGGTCAACCTGCCGGAGAGAGATATTGGATTCCAAATCAAGGTGGAGTTATTCCAGGTAGTATTAGTGTTTTTGAAGAAAATGTTTTAGTTGGAGGTTTAAGTAGCACCACACAATTAAATTTTGTGGGAAAGGCAATCACTGCTGAAGGTATTGGTCTTCCAAACCCCGGTGTTGCCGTAACTGTTAGATTCACTCCTCCAGGAAATGAAAATGAAATACTATTTGTTTCTTTAGGATCAACTGATTTTGATACAGATACAAGATTTACATTTGATGATGGTTTTCTTACTGCAGGAGATAGAATAATTGTCGGTTCTGGTGGTACTGTTATTACAACCACAGGAATCGGTTCGGTTGGTATTGGGGTAACAGAACCCACTCAAAAGTTACATTTGGATGGCAATTTTAGAATCACCGGAACAATTTATGATACTACAAATCAACCTGGAAATCAGGGAGATTTAATTGCAAAAACTGCAACCGGTGGTCTTTTATGGATTGCACCAGGATCGGTTGTTTCCGGAGCCGGTGGAACTATAGGGCAAGTTCAGTTTCATAATGCTTCCGGACTCGTAGATGGTGCAGATAATTTTTACTTTGATTTTAGTAATAATCGTGTTGGAATAGGAAGCACACAACCTACACAACTATTAGATGTTCTTGGAGTATCCACATTTAGTGGTGGTGTCTTTATTGATAATTTAAAAACATCCGGAATATCTACAATTCCAGAAATATCAGGCACAGTAACATTTACCGATACAACCGATAATACTCTAAGTGACACTAATACTGGTGCAGTTCAAATTAATGGTGGTGTCGGTATCGATAAAAACTTGACTGTCGGTGCTGCGATAACGACATTGAATCTTGGAGTTTCTGGCATAGCAACAATCTCCCAATTAGATTTAAATGATTTAGAGTTAGATAATTTAAAAATTACCGGTATTTCATCTTTCGGAAATGTTGAAATTCAAAACAATACAATATCAACAAAGTCTGGAACAGGTAATCTGATATTAGATGCCGATGGGACATCAAGTGTTCAAGTAAATGATCCAATATTTGTAAATAAAAATACTGAATCAACAAACAAGGATTCTGGATCAATAATTACAGAAGGTGGTATTGGTGTAGAAAAGAGTGTTAATATTGGTCTGAATTTAAACGTAGGTAGTGTAGCAACCGTTAATGCGCTGAACATCAATACGTCAGGAGCAGGAGAAGGTGATCTCTTCAGTAATGGTGGATCAGATGGAATATTTGGCGTTTTTAATAATACAAATAGTGGAAAAATAACATTTAACGTTAAAGATTCTGGAGGAACATATAATGATATTCTTTCACTGCTAGATGATACTGTAACAGTTGATGGACAATTAGGTGTATCTGGTATAGCAACTTTTAGCAGTGAACTGCAAGTTGACTCTACAGGAATATTTAAGGTAATTGGTGATGGTTCAGGTCAAGATGTAATACTTGCTAGCGCAGGTGGTATCACAACGACGGGTGGAGATTTATATATCGGTGGTGATTTATATGTGAAGGATAATATTTTTTATGATGATCTTAGTGGTAAAGATATGATTATTAGTGGTATATCCACTATAAATCAATTGGAAATTGGACAACCAAATGAAACTTTAGTTGGTATTACTTCAATTCTTGACGAGGATGATTTAGCATCAGATCTTGATACTGCTCTTGCGACACAACAGTCTATTAAGGCTTATGTTGATAATCAAGTAACCGCACAAGATTTAGATTTTACTGGTGATACTGGAACTGGTTCTGTTGACCTTGATAGTCAAACATTTACGATTGCCGGAACCACAAATGAAATAGAAACTTCTGGATCAAATCAAACACTTACGATTGGATTGCCTGATGACGTTACCGTCTCCGGAAATTTAACTGTTAATGGTAATACTGATTTAGGAGATGCTAATTCAGATACTGTAACATTTACGGCTAGAGTTGATAGTAGTATCATACCATCAGCTGATGGAACATTAGATTTAGGATCTTCAAGTCTTAAGTGGAATGATGTTCATGCAACCACTTTTAATGGTGCCTTTCAAGGAAATGCCGATACTGCCACTGCATTACAAAATGCCAAAAACTTCAGTGCTTCTGGTGATGCAACTGCTCCTAATGTTGCTTTTGATGGAACTGCTAATGTTGATTTGGCATTGACATTGGCAAATACTGCAGTAACACCTGGTTCTTATGGTTCTTCAACTCAGGTTGGTGTTGTAACTGTTGACTCTAAAGGTAGAGTAACGGCAGCATCAAATACTACCATAGATTTTGGAAATGCCACTGTTAATAAGACTGATAATCTTGTTGGTGGTGCCGCAGGAAGTTTACCATATCAATCAGCAGCAGATACAACGGCATTTTTAGCAGAACCTAATGTGAATGATAAAATTCTTTCATATAATAATACAACAAATGCTCCTATATGGATAGATAAATCTTCTGCAGGAGTGGATAATTATGTAAATTCTGTATCATTTAGTAGTGGAACTCTTACACTGGGAAGAACAGGTTCTTTAACAGATTTAACTACATCAATTACTTTTGTGAGTTTATCAGATACTCCAGCAAATTATACTAGTGCTGCAGGAAAAGTTGTTAAAGTCAACTCCAGTGGGAATGCTTTGGAGTTTGCTGAATCATCTTCTGCCGGTAAGACTTATACTCTTACTGCAGTAGATGATGGTGATGATGTTACACTTAGATTGGGTGATGGAACTACTGATGATGATGTAAAGATTACTGCTGGAACTAATATTACTATTGACCCTGTAGCAGAAGGTGGATTTACGATTGCTGCTACTGGTTCTGGTGGTGGCAGTGGAATTCTTTCTGATCTTACCGTCGATTATACGAACAGAAGTTCACCGTGTACTCTTCCAATCACAGTAACAGAACCATCATCAGGAACAAAACAAATTAATATTCCTGATAATAGCAATGCTTTTGGTGTCAAGTATGTTCAAACTTCTGAACCTACAGGGACATCGGTTTGTGATGGTGATATTTGGTATGATACTACTCCTGGTTCTGGTAGTAGTGGAGGTTTTGTCACTGGTATGATTATGATGTTCTCCGGAACTTCAGCTCCTACTGGATGGGTTTTATGTAATGGTTCAAATGGGACACCTGATTTAAGAGATAGATTTATTGTTGGTGCTACAACAATCGGTGGAACAGGAACATATCCTGGTGTTGGTGTAGGTTCTACTGGTGGTAGTGCTGATGCCGTAGTTGTTAGCCATAATCATGCAATGCGTGTAGTCGGCGTCTCCGGTAGTGGAGCAGGAGGAGTTAGCGATGCTGGTCCATGGGGAAGTGGGTCATACTCTACAGATGATGAAGGTGTATCTGGAACTAATAAAAACCTCCCACCATATTATGCTCTTGCCTTCATTATGAAGACTTAAATAAATATAGAAAAATATTATAATTATGCCAATAAAAGTAAGAGAAGGTGGAGAATGGGTACAAGTTTCTGATGGTGTTGATGGTAAGTCTTATACTTTGGAATCTATAGACTCTGGTGATAATGTCAAACTTAGATTAGGTGATGGAACTACTAATGATGATGTACTGATTACTGCTGGTTCTAATATTACTATTGACCCTGTAGCAGCAGGTGGATTTACCATTGCCGCTGTTGCCGGTGCTGGAATAGGTGTTGCCGCATCGGCCGATGATGTATTAAGTGTTGTTAATGGAGAAATAGCAGCAGATGATCCTAATGGAGACAAAATAGTTTTCTGGGATGATAGTGGTGGTAAATTATCTTATCTTTCTGTCGGAGATGGTTTAACTATATCTGGAGGACAACTAGGAGGACCAGGAGGTCCTACTGGTCCTACTGGTCCTACTGGTCCTCCTGGTAATCCTTCAACTGTTGCTGGTCCTACTGGTCCTCCTGGTAATCCTTCAACTGTTGCTGGTCCTCCTGGTAATCCTTCAACTGTTGCTGGTCCTACTGGTCCTACTGGTCCTCCTGGAAATCCTGCTACTGTTCCTACAAATCTAGAAGTAAACTCACTGGGTGTTGGAACTCCGGCATCTGGAACTACTGGAGAGATTCGCAGCACCAACAATATTACTGCATATTATTCTGATGTAAGACTTAAAACGAATATAACTCCCATTAGGAGTGCTTTATCAAAACTTTTGTCGATAAATGGAGTAACATTTGAACCAAACAAACTTGCAGAAAAATATGGTTATACGGATAAATCTGAACAAGTTGGTGTGATTGCACAAGAAGTTGAAAAAGTTCTTCCTCAAATTGTTGTTCCTGCACCATTTGATATCGCTGTCGATCAAAATGGCAATGAATATTCAAAGAGTGGTGAAAATTATAAAACAGTTCATTATGAAAAATTAATTGCACTTTTTATAGAAGCAATGAAAGAACAGAATCAAACCGTAGAATTTTTAAAAGATGAAGTTGAAAAACTAAAATTAAATTAGAAAATGAGTTTGAGCAATAAATAAAAATACTTAAAACATTTATTATGGATTATTATGGAAGAATTGATTCAACAGATAA
>VMHT01200310.1_pt1 | contig 17573 bp, 12 predicted proteins | sample 4693611 | NCBI WGS metagenome assembly VMHT01 (sample SAMN12280063, study PRJNA550983) | marine metagenome | isolation source: seawater sampled from same location over 5 years 0.02-0.2 micron viral filtrate | place: USA: collected off the coast of southern California halfway between the port... ...
CGCTGGCGCTGGATTTTCCGAACCGCGGGCGCGAGACGTTCGCGCTGCTGGACGCGCTCGACGATATCGTGCGCGCCGCAAGCGGCGCTGTTTATCCGGCCAAGGACGCGCGCATGAGCGCAGCCGCCTTCCGCGAATATTTCCCGAATCTGGACCGCTTCCAGGGATTCGTCGACCCGGCGTTTTCCTCGAATTTCTGGCGACGCGTGACGTCGACAACAACGAGCCCCTCATGAGAAAGATCCTGATCGTCGGCGCGACTTCGACCATCGCCGAACAGACCGCCCGTCGTTTTGCTGCCAACGGCGATGCGCTGTTTCTGACCGGTCGCAACGAAGCCCGGCTGACGGCTATTGCCGATGACCTGAAAGTGCGCGGCGCATCCACCGTGGCCACGCAGGTCATGGACGCCGACGACCTCAAAGCTCATGCGCCGATGATCGATGCCGCCGAGGCCGCGCTCGGCGGGCTGGATACGGTGCTGATCGCCTACGGCACCCTGCCCGATCAAGACAGCTGTACCGCTGATCCGGCCGCCGCCGTTGCCGCCTGGCATACCAATGCGGTCAGCGTGATCGCGCTGCTTACCGATATCGGCAACCGCTTCGAGCGACAAGGTCATGGCACGATCGCGGCGATTTCGTCGGTGGCCGGCGATCGCGGCCGCGCCAGCAACTATGTGTACGGCAGCGCCAAGGCAGGTCTGAATGCGTTCCTGGACGGGCTGCGCCATCGCCTGTTCAAGGCGGGCGTTCAGGTCGTGACCATCCGCCCCGGCATGGTCGATACCCCCATGACCGCGGATTTCGACAAGGGCCCGCTCTTTGCCAGCCCCGAGAAAGTCGGCGCCGATATTCACAAGGCCATCGAGAAAGGTACGGCCGTGTGCTACACGCCAGGCTTCTGGCGTTTGATCATGACCGTCATCACGTCGCTGCCGCGGGCGATATTTCATCGCACTGGCCTATGACGCGTGCCATGAAAAAAGACGAGCTCCGTTACCCGGGCGCCCATCCGGCGGTCTGGCTGATCGGCCTGTATATCCTGTCTCGGCTTTGTTTCTTCGCTGCGGGCGTGCGCTTCGATCTGGAACCGATCGCGACCTCATGGCAGATTCTCGATCCGGTATTGCTGCGCGAGAACCTGGCCGAGAGCCTGTTCTATATGCCGGGCCAACCGCCGCTGTACAACCTGATCATCGGGTGGGTGCTCAAACTCGGCAACGATCCGCTTACGCTGACCATCGCATTTCGTACACTCTATAGCGCGATGGCGATTGCCAGCGTTTTGCTGCTCTACTCGCTGGTACACAAGCTTACAGACAGCGTAAAACTGGCCTTCGGCGTGGCCACGCTGTTCATGCTCACACCCGCGCTCGTGCTCTACGAGGCGATCCCCTATTACACGCTGATGATCCTTTCACTGCTGGGCACGATCGCCTGGCTGTTTCATCTGTGCATGGAGCGTTTCACCTTTGCCCGTGCATTCGCGATGTTTCTCGCCATGGCGGCGCTGATCTATACGCGCTCGATGTTCCAGTGGCAGTGGTTCGTCGTACTCGCCCTGTTCTGTGCGCTGGTGCTGCCCGGCTATCGCAAGGCCGTGTTCGCGGCGGCCGTAATTCCGCTGGCGCTGGTGTTCGCGCTCTATGGCAAGAACGCGATGGTGACCGGGCATTTCGCCACATCGGACTGGATGGGCATGAGCCTGTCCAAACTCACCACGCTGGCGATCGACAAACCCGAACGTCAGCGGCTGGTCGACGCCGGCGAACTCTCCGACATGGCGCTGATGGATTTCCCCTTCAACACGCCCGAGGCCTATGCCGACATCTTCGATGATGTGTCGCCCACCGGTATTACCGTGCTCGACCAGAAGCGCAAATCCACCGGCCACGTGAACTACAACCATCTCGCCTACGCGGATGTATCCGAACAGGCGCTGGAAGACGCGATCGCGTCGGTGCGTATCCACCCCGAGGTCTATCTGCAATCCATGGGCACGGCCTGGCTGATGTTCATGCGCCCCTCCAGCGATTACCCGTTCCTGCAGGACAACCGGGCCGCAATCGAACCCTACAGCCGCGCGTTTTCGCTGCTTCTGGCCGGCCAGCCCAAATACCCGACGGAGCCGAAATTCGATCTCGAAGCCGGCCAGATCGGCATCCTGGTAGCGATCGGCTATACGCTGGCCGTGCTCTATGGACTGTATCTGCTTATTCGCTGCGCGATTAAACGCCGCGTAAGTGCGGTGGAGGCCACGCTAATCTTTCTGTGGCTGAACATCATGTATGTCAGCGTGATCGGCAACGCCTTCGAAGTGGACGAGAACCAGCGTTTTCGCTTTTCGGTGAATCCATTTATCGCCGCCACGCTGGCGGTTATGGCCACGCGTGCACTCAACCGGGTGCGCGGACGCGACTCGCTCTAGTTCAATATCTCGCGAGTACGAGAGAACACCGGCTTCAAACGGTCGTACAGACCGACGAATATCTCGCGATAGAGTTCGTCGTAAGTAGCCACCGCTGCAGGGTTGGGTTCAAAACGGGTTCCTTCGTGCACCATCACCTGTGCCGCGCTCGCATGATCGGCATACCAGCCCAGCCCCACGGCGGCGTTGATCGCCGCCCCCAGACCGCTGGTTTCATGCGTGTGCGCACGCTCGGCGGGTAGCGCAAACACATCGGCGAGTATCTGCATGGCCTGATCGGACTGGGAACCGCCTCCGGATACGCGCAGCCGCGTGATCGGCGTCTTCGTACGCTTTTCGATACGTTCGCGGCCCTCACGCAACGCGAACGCCAGGCCTTCGAGAATCGACCGATAGACATGCGCACGGGTGTGAATATCGGTAAAACCGACCATTGCGCCGCGCGCTTCCGGGCCAGGTATACGTACCCCGGGCGACCAGGTCGGCAGCACGAACAAGCCGTCGCTACCCGGCGCAATCGGCGCGATACGTTCATCGAGCAACGCCTCGGCAGCGCGCTGTTCGCGAGCCGCGGCATCGATCGTATCCAGCGCGAATTCGTGCTTGAACCACGACACCAGCCAGAAGCCGCGATAGATCTGGATCTCGTCGGTGAAACGGGCGGGCATGGCCGCCGGATAGGCGGGCACGAAGCGCGTGACTTCACGATAGACATCACGGCAGGTGTTGATCGTGGCCGTCGTGCCCAGCGATACACAGGCGGTTTCCGGCGTGATCGCGCCGCAGCCGAGGACTTCACAGGCCTTGTCCGCGCCGGCGCTGAATACGGGTAGATCGCGAGCCAGACCCAGCGCTTCGGCGGCTGAGGCCGTGAGCGCACCGAGCGGTTCGCCCGGCTCGACCAGATCGGGCAGCTGCTTTCGTTCGATGGCGACCGCACGCCATTTCCAGTCGAATCGCGATGCCCAGCGTCGGCGTTTGTAGTCGAACGGCAAATACCCGACCTGGGCACTCACGCTATCGCGCCATACGCCGGTGAGCCGATGCACCAGATAGCCGGACAGCAACACCGCGCGGCGGGTGCGCCGATGCGCATCGGGCGCGTGCGCGGCGCGCCAGTTCGCCGGCGCGGCACGCTGGAAGGTATCGATCGTCGTGGTCAGTCCAAGGCCGGCAAACAACGTGCGCCATAGCCGTGGCAGCGCGGGCACCGTGCCGGCGCGACGTTGGTCGAGCCAGGAAATTACCGGGCCGATGGGTTCATCCTCAGCGTCGACAAAAACGCTGGTCGCCCGTTGTGCGGTCAGCGCGAGGCCCGCGATCCGCTGACCCAGTGCGGGCTCGTTCTCGTGCAGCCGGCGGCATGCCGAGGCCATGGCAAGCCAGAACACGTTGGCATCCTGTTCGGCATACCCCGGCTCGGGCGCGTGATACGGCGGCTCGATCGGCACCTGCACGCGCGCATGCAGCATGCCCTCCCGATCGAACACCAGCGCCCGAACGCTCTGGGTGCCGATATCGATGGCCAGCAGCCGGTCGAGCTCGGTCATACCGGTGTGTGGACCTGTTGCCAGTGCGCGCGATAGCGATCGACTTCCTGTGTCCAACGTGTGGCGTCCCAGCCGAGCGCATCGCAAACGATGGGCTCGAGCGCGGCCAGTTCGGCCAGACCGCCCTGTTCGAGCAGCAGGCCTGCGCGGGTACGCCGCAGCATCAGGTCGTCGAGGTGGGCAACCGCCTCATGCGTGAGCGCGAAACGCAGCTCGCGTCGGCAATAGTCGGTGGTGCCGAGCGCGATATCGTCGTCCGCCTGGCGATCCATTGCAGCGAACGCCGGGCCATGGCGCACTACGCCGCGCGTCTGTCCACCGACCGGCACGCCGTGGATGATCGGTGCCTTCTCGTTGCGCTCGAAATGTCGGTCAAGCGCGTTGCCGATTTGTTCGAGCACATCGTTGGCGGTCACACGAAAAGTGGTCAACTTGCCGCCGGTGACAGTGATCAAGCCTTTTTCGTTCTCGATCGACGATTCGCGCGATTCTTCGGAAGCCGATGCGCCCGCCGCGCCTCGCACGATCGGCCGCACGCCGGCAAAGCTGGATAGCGCCCGGGCTGCCTGCATATCGCAGGCCGGAAAATAATGGCGCGCCGCGGCAATCAGATACTCGGACTCGGCGACGCTCATACGCGGCGCTTCGTCGATCGACTGTTCATGATCAAGATCGGTCGTGCCAAACACGGTCGCCCCCTGCCAGGGAATCGCAAACAGCGGCCGGCGATCGTCGGGATGAAACAACGTGATCGCGCGCCCAACCGGCAGCACATGGAACGGGAAAACGAAGTGTGATCCGCGCAGCGGTCGCAGCTGGGCCGTACCATCGACCTGGGCACGCAGGCGATCGCTCCAGGGCCCGGTCGCGTTCACCACCACACGCGCACGAATATCGAACGACCGTCCGGTTTCGCTATCGGTCACTCGGGCGCCGGCGACCGTATCGCCCTCGAACAGCAACTGCTCGGCCCGGACATAGTTGGCCGCCAGCGCGCCGTGGCTGTGCGCTTCGATGAGCACACGCAGGGTCAGGCGTACATCGTCGGTGAGCGCATCGCGATAGACGAAGCCGCCCTTGAGGCCTTCGGTGTTCAGGTATGGCATATGGCCGAGAAAGTCGGCCTGCTTCATGTAGTGCGAGTAACGTTTGCGTGCCATCAGGTCGTAGGCACCCAGCGCGGCATGCAATGCCCAGCGCCCCGGTTTGTCGTGCGCGTAGACCGGCAGCATGAAGTCCAGTGGCGATACCAGACCGGGCAGGTCACGCATCAGACGTTGGCGTTCCTGTACCGACTCGCGCGTGAGCCGCCAGTCGCCGCTGGCCAGATAACGCAGGCCACCGTGTACGAGCTTGGACGACCAGCTCGAGGTACCGGACGCGAAATCGTTCTGCTCGATAAGCGCTACACGAAGACCGGCACGCGCCGCCTCCAGCGCGACACCCGCGCCGGTAATGCCGCCGCCGACGATGAGCGCATCGAATGCCTGTTCGGCGGCCGCTTCGAAACGCGATCGCCAGTCTTGAGTCCACATAAGCTAGGCCTGTTTCGCGATCAGTTTGTGCGGATTCATCATGCCCTGCGGGTCGAGCTCGGCGAGCGCGGCGCGGATCAGGCCGATCCCGGCCTCGCCCTTCTCGTCTGCCAGATACGGCGCATGATCCACGCCCACGCCGTGCTGGTGGCTGATGGTGCCGCCGCAAGCGACGATCGCCCGGCTCACCGCGCCCTTGAGTGCACGCCAGCGGGCCATGTCGGTGGCGTAATCGGCGCCGCGGCGCCAGACCACGGTCATGTAGATACTGCAGCCCGCGCCGTAGACATGGGATAGGTGTGCGAACGCCAACGCGCGCTCGTCGAACGCATGCAGCGCCACGTGGGCCGCCTGCTGCATGGCGCTCATGGTGGCCGAGGCTTGCGACCACGGCACGGCGGTTTCCATGGTGTCGACCGCAAAACCGGCATCCCACAGGCTGTTGCGCAGATAGGCGCCGGCAAAGCGATTCTTCGCCCAGATCCGGCCCATGGCCGTACCGACGTGGACGCCGCCCGCACGACGGGTCAGCGCCAGCGTATCGGCCCGTAGCCGATGCGTCTGGCGGCGGCTGCCGGTCGCGCCGATCATCATCATGGCCGGCCGATTGCCGATACCGCGAACGCCAAGATAGCGCCGCAGCCAGGCAATCGCCGACTCGTGGCCTGCGATACGCAGCTGGGTATCGGTTTCTTCTTCGTTGGAGACTCGCAGCATCGATACCGGCAAACCGGCCTGGGTGATTGCGCGCGCGGCGGCGAGTGCGGCGGGCCAGTCGGTAAAGAACACCGCATGAAACGACTCGCGCTCGGCCACCGGCGAAATATGTACCGCGGCTTCGGTGACGATACCCAGCCGGCCTTCGCTGCCGAGCGCGAGTTCGCGCAGATCCGGCCCGGCCGAGGAGGCAACCTGCCCGCCCGCGTCGAAATCCGTTCGCGGGCAGACCAGCCGAGCGCTGTGCAGCAGGTTCTCGATACGCCCGTAACGACGCGACTGTTGCCCGGCCGAGCGCGTGACAACCCAGCCGCCAAGCGTGGAATAGTCGAACGATTGCGGATAGTGGCCAAGCACGAAGCCATGCGCGCGCAGCTGGGCTTCGACGACCGGGCCGGCCGCACCGGCACCGATCCGTGCGATGCGGTCATGGGGGTCGAGATCGAGCAGGCGAGCATTACGGCTCATATCGACGCTGACGACGGGCCGGCCATCATCGACGACTTTCAAATGGCCAACCACGCTGGTTCCCCCACCGTAGGGAATGACGACGGCACCGGCTTTACGCGCAGCGTCGAGCACCGCTCGCGTCTCGTCATGTGTTTGCGGACAGGCCACCGCATCCGGAAACGGGCCGACATGGCCATGACGTAGGGCAGCCCAGTCGGCAAAACTCTGGCCGTGGGCATGGCGCAACCGTGCCTCGGCCGAGCGGTCGAAACCCGTGCGCGCCTCCAGGCGCGATTCGGGTACCTGGGCACAGGCGTTGGCCAGGCTTTCATCGGGTAGCACCTGGCCGCGCCCAAGCCGCGACTCCAGAAAAGCACGCGCCGTCGCCGGCAGCGTCTTGTCGAAGGTGTCGTCGCCCCAGCCGTTCCATCGCCGCATGCGTATCGTGATCGTGTTCGATTGATGCATCGAAAGTAGCGAAACTTAGAGTCAAAAAAATTGACTCAGTACGCAATCGCGAGACAATACCGACGCGTACACCGGGCCGGATATCGTATGCAAGCCACTGTTGCCGCATCATTGATCAGCGCCCTGCTCGACTATCTGCAAACACAGGGGCTCAAGCGGTCGACGCTGCTGCAACAGGCCGGGCTCGATTCAGCCGCACTCGCCTTACCACAACGCAGTATCGAAGCCGTGCACTACGAACGGCTTCTGGCCGCGGGCATCGCCCATCTACACAACCCGCTGCTCGGCCTCGAATTCGGCACCACGGCCCAACCCGAGCGCTGGGGCCGCCTGGGCTTTCTGCTACGGCATAGCGCCACGCTCGGTGAGGCCTTGTCCTACCAGGCACGGTTTGCGCATCTGGTGAACTCGATCGGGGAAGGCCGTTTTGTCGAACGTTCCGATGATGTGGCGATCGAATGGCATAGTGCGGACGTCGTCATGCCCGCCGTCATCGAAGAAGCGTTCGCCGCGTGGCTGTGTTTCGCGCGATGGGCAAGCGGACGCAATGAGTCGCCGCAATGCGTCGAATTCAGCCATCGTGCCCAGGGTGACCCGGCCATCTATCGCGAATTCTTCCAATGCGACGTACGGTTTTCTTGTACCACCAGCCAATTATGTTTCGACCCCGGCCTGCTCGAACTGCCTTTGCACGGCGCCGATGCGCAGCTGACCGCCTATGTCAGCGCCGAATTCGACCAGAAAGCACGCCGCGCGCCGTCGCTCGAGACGCTGCGACAATTACAGGCGTGGTTGCTGGCGACCCTATGCGCCCCGCCGCCAACCCTGACTGACGCTGCTGAAGCTCTCCAGATCAACGACCGCACTCTGCAACATCGGCTCCAAACACAGAACACCACCTTCCGACAGAGCCTGGACAATGCGCGCCATACGCTAGCTCTTCGGCTTCTGGTCGATGCCGGCCTGTCCATTGGCGATATCAGCCATCGGCTCGGTTTCTCCGAGCAGAGCGCGTTTCAGCGTGCCTTCAAGCGCTGGACCGGCGTGACGCCGCTCGTCTGGCGTCGCATGCGCTATCAACGCACCGGCTTGTTGAACGAATAAGCGGCACAACTCATCCGAGCCAGAGCGGCAGCAGATGAACGCTACCCAGTGGGCCGAGCAGCACCACGCCTACCAGTAGTAGATAAAAAACGCGCGGACACGCGACGCCGAGCCCGGCGAAACGGCCCTCAAGCACTTGTGTGGTTACGACCGTCAACGCCAGGATGGCAATCAGCCCCAGCCAGCGCGCGTAATCGATGCCGAAAAAGAACAGCGGTATAACGGCCAGTGGCGACACGACAAAAACATCGGGCCGGCGGCCATGGGCGAACGATATCCCGATCAAAGCGGCGACGATGCCCAGAACCAGGCCACCGATCGCCAGGAGTTCGGGGGTGCCGAATAACCCGTGCCCCAAGCGACCGATGACATATTCCAGGTTATCCAGCCCGCTGCGGAGCCACACATTGAGCGCATTGTGGTTCGGATCACCCAGGCGGCTACCCAGGCTTTGGACGAGCGACGAGCGGCCTGCTTCATAGCGACCCGCAAACGCAATAGCGCTCAGCGTTGCCAGCGCGGCAACCAACGGCCAGAACAGAACGCGCGCGCTCGTCGACGATGGCACTGCGCGGTATCGAACCCAGGCATACGCCAGCACCGGTGCCAGGCCATAGAACAGATAGGCCTCGTGAATCAGCAGCCCAGTGGCACTGATCAAGGCCAACGCGAGACCGTGGCCTCGGTAGACCAGGCACAGGCTCAACGCGAGTAGCAACAGGTTGAGCTGATCCAGGCGCGCGAAATCGTAGCCGAAATTAAGAAACGTAAAGGGCGCGGCGATCCAGAGCACGGCCAGCAGCCGGCATTGATCACGTGGCAGGCGCGCGCGCAGGGCATGGAGCAGCCAGACAACGACCAGTGCGAGCGCGACAACTAAGGCCCAGCCGAAACCGATGATTGCAACCGTGCGCCAGGCATCGGGAACGACCTGAAAAACAGTACCCACAAGCGCACGCCGCACGAAACCGTGATCGAGATAGTTGATTTCAAAGTGCAGCGCGTTGAACGTGCTGAACCCGATCGCCGAGGCCGATTGCGTCGTTTGCACTGCAAACCCAGCAGCCACCAGGGCGAGCATCGCGCCCAGCGCGACGCCGCCACCTGACCACCCACGGGTGCGCCTCGCCTCGCGATTACGCCGCTCGAGAGCCCGGGCGGTGTCCGCCTCGCTCAGGCGGCGCCCCCCAGACTGGTCGGCTGGGGCGTGGCCAGGCGCGCCATATCGCGTACCGCAACCGTGAGATGCGCATGACCGGGCTGGTCGATCGCCTTGAGCTCATCCATACGCGCCACGATGAACGCCAGCGTGCGCTCGTGTCGGACGCGCCATTCTGCCAGCGGGTCGTCGCCGGCCACGTCCAAGACCTGCGCCACGATCTGTTGGTGAATACGATAGCTGTCGCCGCGCAGGCTGGTCCGGGCAAGCGCGGCCCAGCGCCCATCCGCAGGCAGTGCATGAATCGCGCCCTGCAGCCAGTCCACCGACAGTACATCGCCGACGGCGAAATAAAGTGCGGCGACCGACTCGATATCGTGCCCGCGCTCATCGGCAAGTGATACGACATCCATGATGCCGCCGCCCGCATTGGCGCTGGCGATCTGACAGGCAAAAGCCTCGTCGAGCCCGGCTTCAACCCAGGCGGCACGGTCGGCCTGCCAGCGCTCGGCATAGCCACCAACCAGATAATCCGGCAGATGCGCTAGCAACAACCGTGCATCCCGCTGATAGCGTGCGACCAACGACGACAGATCGCCTTCAATACCCGGCGTGCCCAGCCACCAGCTCATCGCATGCTTGAGCAGACCGATCACGATCTTGTGCAGTTCGTACTGGTGCGCCGTGGCCAGACGATTGTCGAGCGACTCGATTTCGGTAAACAGCGCTTCGCCGCCCAGCCATGCATCGGTCAAAACGTAGGCGCGCACGGCCGAATCCATGCGTGCACCGAAGCCGGCCGGCAGCCGATGGGCGGTGGCGATACCCAGGCGGTCCACCATCTGATTGGTGATCAGCGTGGTGATCAGCTCGCGTTTGAGGCGATGGTCGAGTACCGCCTCGGGGAACTGCTCGACCATTGCGCGCGGAAAGCCCGCCTCGAGCAGGTGGGCAAACCACGGGTCGTCGGGCAGGTCGCCCGCCAGCACGCTGTCGGCCAGTGCGATCTTGCTATAGGAAATGAGCACCGCCAGTTCCGGGCGTGTAAGCCCTTGTCGATTGCGCGCGCGCTCTTCAATGGTTTCGTCATCGGGCAGGCGTTCCAGACGACGGTCGAGGCGGCCTTCGCGTTCGAGCGCGCGCATGAAGCTGACCTGTTCATCGAAACGCGTGAGCCCTTCGGCTTCCATGAGGCTAATTTGCTGGGTCTGCAGATAATTGGTCGCCAGCACGAGATCGATCACGTCCGGCGTCATCGATGCCAGCAGCGTATTGCGATCCTCACGCGTGAGCGTGCCGGCTGCCTCGACCGTGCCGAGCGCGATCTTGATATTGACCTCGAGGTCGGATGAATCGACACCGCCCGAGTTGTCGATGGCGTCGGTGTTCAGCCGGCCACCGGCCAGGGCATATTCGATACGCCCGGCCTGGGTCAGACCGAGATTGCCGCCCTCGCCGACCGCGGCACAGCGCAGATCGCGGCCGTTCACGCGCAGTCCGTCGTTCGCCCGATCGCCGACCTTGGCATGGGATTCGGTTCTTGCCTTTACATACGTGCCGATACCGCCGTTCCAGAGCAGATCCACCGGCGCCTTGAGAATACGGTTGATCAGTTCCAGCGGGCTCAGACGCGCAGCCTGGATATCGAGTGCGGTCCGTGCTTCGTCGGACAGCTCGATCGTCTTTGCGCTGCGATCGAATACGCCGCCGCCGGACGAAATCAGCGTGCTGTCGTAGTCGCTCCACGCCGAACGCGGCAGCTCGAACAACCGCTTGCGCTCAGCAAAACTCACCGCCGGATCCGGGTTCGGATCGATGAAGATATGCATATGGTTGAAGGCGGCAACCAATTTGATCTGCTCCGAGAGCAGCATGCCGTTGCCAAACACGTCGCCGCCCATATCGCCGATCCCGACGACGGTAAACGGCTCGCTCTGGATATCGCGCCCCATTTCACGGAAATGGCGCTTCACGCCTTCCCAGGCGCCACGCGCGGTAATACCCATGGCCTTGTGGTCGTAGCCGGCCGAGCCGCCCGAGGCAAAGGCATCGTCGAGCCAGAAACCGTAGGCCTGCGACAGGCCGTTGGCGATATCGGAGAACGTGGCCGTGCCCTTGTCGGCGGCCACCACCAGATACGGGTCGTCGCCGTCACGACGTACCACATCATGCGGCGGCTCGATGGCCGAACCGACGCGGTTGTCGGTGATATCCAGCAGTCCGCGGATGAATATCTTGTAGCAAGCAATACCGCGTGCCTGACGCATCTCGCGCGACTCGTCGGCAGGCGCGTTCTTGACCACGAAGCCGCCCTTGGCACCGACCGGCACGATCACTGCGTTCTTGACCATCTGGGCTTTCATCAAGCCCAGTACTTCGGTGCGGAAATCCTCGCGTCGGTCGGACCAGCGCAGCCCGCCGCGGGCGACCTTGCCGCCACGCAGATGCACGCCTTCCACCTCGGGCGCATAGACGAAGGTTTCGAACATCGGCAGCGGCCGGGGCAGTTCCGGCATCGCCGCGGGATCGAGCTTGATGCTCACATAAGGCTTGAACGCACCCTCGTCGTCGCGCTGGTAGTAGTTGGTGCGCAGGGTCGCCTGTACCACGCCGTAGAACGCACGCAGGACGCGATCCGCATCGAGACTGGCGACCTCGTCGAGCAGTGCGTCGATCTCGTGCTGTTGTGTCGTGTCGTCGGCAACGCCGCTCTCGGGGTCGAAACGTCCTTCAAACAGCCGCACGAAGCGTTCCACGAGTTCGGCATGGCCGGCGAGCTGTTCCTGAATATAGTCCGGCGAAAACGGCAGCTCGGTCTGCAGCAGGTAGCGCGTGATCGTGCGCACCAGCACGACCTGTCGCGGTGAAAAACCAGCGCTTACGATCAGGCGATTCAGGCCATCGTTTTCAGCCGCGCCCGACATGACCGCCGCAAAGGCCTCGGCCACGTTGGCACCGCAGTCGTTTTCGGCCAGCGCTTCGGCGTCCGGATGATCGGCTTCGTATTCGTGGATCCACTGTGGATCCTGGCCCGCGCGCTCGACGCGATAAGGGCGTTGCGTATGCACCGACAGGCCGAAATTCTCGAGAATCGGCATGGTCGCCGACAACGGCGTTTCTTCGCCGCTGCCATACAGCTTGAGCTGAACGGTTTCCGAAGCCACGCCAACAACACGCAGCGCTGGCGATGCACCCAGATCCACCGTCGACAGCAACGTCGCATCGTCTACCGCGGTCTGTGCCGAGAAACGATCACGGTAGGCGCTATCGAAGGCCCGCGCATAGGCCGGCATGATCAGTCCCTGCGCTTCGGCCACGGCCGCGAAACGATCCGGCCAGGCGCGCGTGGCAGCGATCAGGGTCTGTTCGAGCGTACGTGCATCGGGCGTATCGACCGCCTCGGCTTCGATCGCGATCTGGTAATGGATACGCACGAGCGCCCCACGCAGGAACTGCGCATCCGATTCCTGGGCACGTCCGTGCAGGCTACGTTCGAGCTCGGCCTGAATCTGTTCGCGCAGGCGCAGCGTGTAGCGCTCGCGCGGCACATACACCAGGCAGGAATGAAACCGGGCATAACGGTCGCGGCGTACGAACAGCCGCAGCCGCTCGGTTTCGCGCATGCCGAGCACGCCCATGACGGTGTTGTAGAGCTCGTCTTCGGAGGACTGGAACAACTCGTCGCGCGGAAAGGTTTCGAGGATATAGCGCAGGCTCTTGGCACTATGCGAACGCGGACGCAGCGCCGCACGCGCGGCCACATCGCGCACCTTCTGGCGCAACAGCGGGATCTGGCGCGGGCTCATGGCATAGGCATCGCCCGAGAACAGCCCCAGAAAACGGTGGGCGCCGATCACGTTGCCCATGTCGTCCATACGCTTGATGGCGATTACGTCCATGGTTTCGGCGTGGTGAATCCACGAGCGCCGATTGGCCTTGGCAACCACGAGTATTCGCGGCGACTGGCTGTACTTGTCCAATGCGGCGGCCGGGGCGACATAGCCGTCCGGGTCGATATCGTCACGATCCTCGCGTAACAGCCCCAGGCTGGTGCCCGGCATGTCGACCATCATGTCGGCATCGTCTTCGCCGATGTGGATCTCGCGCTGGCGATAGCCAAGCAACGTGAAGTGATCGTCGGCCAGCCAGCGCAGGAACGCCTGGGTCTGCTCACATTCGTCGATATCCATGCCGCTGGGTACGGTATCGAGCTCGGCCACGACCTTCTGTAACTGACGCCGCATGGCCTGCCAGTCGCCCACCACACGCGCCAGATCCGAGAGATTGCGACGCACGCGCTCAATGAGTGCTTCCCGGTCGAGCCCGGCGGGTGCGGCAAACTCAAGGCGCAGCAACGATTCCTCGTCGCCGCGCTCGGCGCTGTCGGAGGCACTGCGAATATCGGTGGGCTTGCCTGCCGCGTCTCGGCTGACACGCAGGATAGGATGCATCATCCAGTCGATGTCGGCCCCGGCTTCGCGCACCGCCATGCTGACGGTGTCGACGATGAAGCTCATGTCGTCGGCCAGTACCAGCAGCGCCGTATCGCAAGGGCCTTCACTGCCATCGAGATCACGAGTGTGAACCGCAAGCTCTGCGCTATGCCGCGGCTTGCACAACAATTCGAACTGGTCGCACACCGCAGCATAAAGTGCGTCGACCGAACGCGCGGCGAGTGCATCGAGTGTTATGCCCTCGAACCAGGCATCCACAAACCGCAACAACAGATCGCGTTGCTCGGCGGGCTCGAAACTGCTCGCCCGTGCCCGCACATCTGCAACTATCGTGGCTACCGTGCTCATCACCCGCCGCCTGAACATCTGCGTTATCGATGCCGCCACCCTAGACCGGAGCATGCGACATTAACAAGCACCGTAACGGGAGTAGCCACGGCCGCACTACACAGCGCAGCATGACCGGCAATAATCAACGGCGTCGGTTAATACCTCGGCACGCGGGTGCCGATGCGATATTAGCGGGTATCGGCCTGGTTATCCGGGTCGGCGGCCTGGAACGCAGCCAGCGTCATGCAGGCGCGATAGACGCGGCGAATGGTCGGATAGTCGCTGAGATTCACGTCGTAGCGCGCGGCCATGGACACCTGCGGCACCAGACACACGTCAGCCAGGCTCGGCTTGTCGGTGAAGCAGTAGCTTTGCTCGTCGTGCTCACGGGCATGGTTGGCGAGGATGGATTCCATCGGCGCGAAAGCCTTGTGGATCCAGTGCTCGAACCATTCACGACGTTTTTCGTAGGGCACATTCATGCCGTCGCGCAGATAGCGCAACACGCGCAGGTTGTTCAACGGATGGGTATCCGCGATCGCGATCTGGGCAAACGAGCGGATTCGCGCCCGTTCGACGATATCCCCATGCAGCAGAGGCCGTTCAGGATAGCGCTCTTCTAGATATTCTAGAATGGCAGACGACTGGGAAATGACCAGATCATCTTCCGCCCAGAGTGCGGGGATGAGCCCCTGCGGATTGACGTTGAGATAACTCAACCGATCGCCGCGGGCATGATCCATGTCGGTGAATATCGACTTATAGGACACGCCCTTGTAGTTGAGCGCGATGCGTACACGATGCGCGGATACACTGCGATGGTGCGTGAACAGTTGAAGCATGCCGATTCCGGACGTTGAGCGTCTTGATAGGTCACGATTCTAGCAAACAGGAATCGCCAAACCGCGCTCTTTCATCAACTCATGTACAACCGGGCCGCCTCATGAGCCACGAAATCGACAACACGGGCGTCAGTCGCCGCGAACTCGAGCGCAATGTGCTGCTCGTGACGTATGTTCTATACGGGCTCGGCTTCTTTTCCGGCATCACCGCGATTGCCGGTGTCATCATCAATCACGTCAAGATGAATGATTGTCGCGATCGCATCGCCTATAGCCACCACCGCTGGCTGATGCGCACATTCTGGTTCACCGTGCTGTGGTCGCTGGTGTGTCTGGTGCTCAGCACCGTAATGATCGGCTTTCTGGGTTATGTGATCCTGTGGATCTGGGGCATGTATCGCTTCATACGCGGCGTGCTCGCGTTTGCCGAACATCGCGCCATGCCGGGCATGACACCGTGAACACGGCGGCAGTCGAACAAAGCGGCGGGGTAACGGCGGGCTATATCGCGGCCGGCGCCATTGTGGCCGCACTCTGGCTGGGCGTGGGTATTCTGCTGATTCCGGTCATGGCGGTCATCGCCTTGCTGCACTGGTGGGCCGCCGCGGGGCAGAGCGCGCTCGTGGCTTCGCATCACCGCTGGCTCGGGCGCCATCATGCGATATCCGCGACAGCTTTGGTGCTCGTGCTTGTGGCGCCGCTCGCCGCCCTGCCAACGCTTTTAACCAGTGCGATGACCGTGCTCAACACGCTGGCATATGCGCCCAATCCCGTGGAGACGCTGTCGGTGGCCTGGCCGGAACTGGGCATCGGCACGCTCATGCTTGCCGTATTCGTGGCGACCGCGGGCTGGATACTGGTCACGCTCTGGCTGAGCATACGTCTTGTGCGCCGCTGGCTGCGCTGGGCTGACCGACGCGCAGCCTGATTCTTTCTAAGGTCCGATCACCTGCAACGCCGTCGCCGCTGCCGCGGCCCGTGTTTCGACCCCGAGCTTGGGAAAGATATGCTCGAGATGTTTGTTCACCGTGCGCGGTTTCATATCGAGAATTTCGCCGATATCGCGGTTCGTCTTGCCACGTGAGACCCACAGCAGCACCTCGGCCTGGCGCGGTGTCAACTCGAAGCGTTCGACGAAGTCGTTGATCGAGGCTTCGTCGTCGAACTCCACCAGCGTGAGTATCCAGCCATCGCCCCCCGCCGGTCCGGCCAGGCGGATCGAAAGCCGCGCCGGACCCTGCGCGACTTCGTAAGGCCGTGACGACGGTTCCGCCTGACGCATCCAGCGCACCAGGGCACCGGGCAATACGCCGGGCTGATCGCCATCGAGATAGCGTTCAAAATAAGCCGCCGCACGCGAGCTGTGCCAGTGAACCGCCCCGTCGGAGTCCGCGATGATTGCCGCACGCCCGCCCGCATTGACCACCATGTCGGCACGACGCTGTGCCTGCGCGCGCTTGAGATGCGCTTCCACGCGTACGCAGACCTCATCCGGCTTCACCGGCTTGGTCACATAGTCCGCGCCGCCAGCCCGAAAGCCTTTGACGATATGTTCGCTTTCCGTGAGGCCGGTCATGAAGATAACCGGTACGCCGGCGAGCGAGGTATCGGCACTCATGCGCAGACAGACCTCGAATCCGTCCATGCCCGGCATGAGCGCGTCGAGCAGAACCACATCTGGCGTGATCATGCGGGCGCGTTCGAGTGCAGATCGCCCGTCCACCGCGACGAGCACCGTATAGCCCTCGTTGCCCAGCACTTCCGACAAAAGCGCCAGCGTTTCCGGCTGGTCGTCGACGACAAGCACTACCCCACGAACGAGCGGTGCCGCTGTTGCCATTGATCGATCCCGGTTGTCGTAGGCCACGTTCATGCCTTTTCCCCCTGGTCAGTCGCCGCCAGCGATGCCGACGACACCAGCCGGCGCAGGCGATCGAACTCGAAGCGGCGTGCCGCATCGCGTAGTTCACGCACATGCGGTGCGCTCGATGGCTGCGCGCGTTCGATATCGTCGATGACCGCTTCGACACCGGCCATCACCCCCGTATCGATTGCTGCCGACAACCGCTGTACCAGTCGTTGCGGCAGTAATCCGCGCTCGCATGACCCGGCATCCGCAACGGTGCCCGGCGCATCAGGCCCGGTCATCCTTCCCTCGTGTATCCATTCCAGATGCAATAACGTTGCCAGCGTCGCCTGCAGGCGCGCGATATCCACCGGTTTGGGCAGGAACGCATCGCAGCCGGCGGCCTCACTGCGGGCCACATCCTCGCCGTAGGCATTGGCAGACACCACCAGGATCGGGGCTTCGGCCAAACCGCGCGCACGTATGAGTCGTGCAGTTTCGAAGCCGTCCATACCCGGCATGGCGACGTCCATGATGATGGCATCGGTATTTTCGGTCGCTAGCCAGTGCAACGCGCTGGGGCCATCGCTGCATTCGCTGATCGTAAAGCCCAGCGGTTCCAGAAAATCGCGCAGAATCGCTCGCTGATCGGCCAGATCATCGACAAGAAGTAGATGGCGCCGTGGCC